>Ga0316600_10000479_pt1 | contig 19195 bp, 21 predicted proteins | sample OWC_soil_day5_CT_FD_207652 | JGI IMG/M metagenome (GOLD analysis project Ga0316600, IMG submission 207652) | Wetland soil microbial communities from Old Woman Creek delta, Ohio, United States - OWC_soil_day5_CT | ecosystem: Environmental > Terrestrial > Soil > Wetlands | place: USA: Ohio... | reverse complement strand
ACGCGGCCGCTGGTAGCGGCCGGTGGCGCTGACGGTGGCCTCCGGAGGCAGCTCGCGGGCGAGGTCCTTGCGCAGCTTGGCCTGGTGGGAGTACTCGATCTCGCGCAGCAGGGCGGGCCTGGAGTAGTAGAAGCCCTGCCCGGCGACGCAGCCGAGGTCCATCAGCTGGCGGACTTGGTGCTCGTACTCGATGCCCTCGGCCACCACCTCGAGGCCGAGCGTCTCGCCGAGCGTGACGATCGCGCGTGCGAGTTCGGTGCCATCCTTCTCCAGCCCGAGGCGTTCCACGAAGGAACGGTCGATCTTGAGGATGTCGATCGGGAAGCGGTGCAGGTAGGACAGCGAGGAGTAGCCGGTGCCGAAGTCATCGATCGCGATGCGGATCCCGAGGCGCTTCAGGTCCTTCAGCTTGGCGAAGGTCGCCTCGGTGTCGTGCATGACCACGCTCTCGGTCATCTCGATCACCAGGCAGCCCGCGTCGAGCCCGCTGTGCTCCAGCGCTCCCTTGACTTCGGCCACGAGGTCGTCGCCCTGCAGCTGCTGGCCGGACACGTTGACCGCCACCCGCAGCAACTCACCCATCGGCATTCGGCCCTGCCACTCGCGCACCTGGCTGCAGGCCTCGTAGAGGACCCAGCGGCCGAGCCCGATGACCTGGCCGCTTTCCTCGGCGACATTGATGAACTCTGCCGGCGGGATCAGCCCGCGCGTCGGGTGCTGCCAGCGGACCAGCGCCTCGACGCCCAGCAGGTAGCCGGACTCGAGGTCCACGATCGGCTGGAAGTGCAGTCGCAGCTCGTTGCGGCCGATGGCCCGCGCCAGGTCCGCCTCGATGCGCAGCCGCTCGCGCACCGCTTCCTGCATCCTGGGCTGGAACACCGAGTACCTGCTCTTGCCCTGCGCCTTGGCGTGGTACATGGCCACGTCGGCGTTCCGCAGCAGTTCCTCCACGCCGTCCTCCGGCCCGGCAAAGGCGACGCCGACGCTGGCGGCGACGCGCAGGCTCGACCCGGAGAAGGCGAAGGGCTCCTTCAGCGCCTCCACGATCCTCGCTGCGGTCTCGACCACGGCCTCGTTGGAGGCGGCGTCCTCGACCAGTACCGCGAACTCGTCGCCGCCGAGCCGGGCCACCGTGTCGGCCGTGCGCGTGCACTTGCTGAGGCGCTGCGCAGTCGCGCGCAACACCCGGTCGCCCTCGCCGTGGCCGAGGCTGTCGTTGATCTTCTTGAAGTTGTCGAGGTCCACGAAGATCGCGGCCACCTGGTTGCCGCGCCGGCGGGAGCCGGCAATCGCGTGCTCGACCCGGTCGCGGAACAGCGCCCGGTTGGCCAGCAGCGTCAGCGGGTCGTGGAACGCCAGTCGCGTGAGCTGGTCCTCGAGGCGCTTGCGGTCGGTGATGTCACGGATGTTCAGGACGCAGCCGGCGACGGTGGGCTCGTCCGCGAGGTTGGTGGCGACGATGTGGACGACGCGGAAGTGCTCGCCGCCGCGCGGCACGCGCAGCTCGAGGTCGGCGGAGGCGCCTGGCGCGGCCATCGTCCGCGTCAGGAGTTCCCGGACCTTGCCGCGGTCCTCCGGCAGGAACAAGTCGGCGAAACCCTGGCCGAGGAGGTCCTCGGCGCGCGCGCCGAACACGCGTTCGGCCGACGGCGTGAGGTAGAACAGGCGCGCATCGTGGCCGGCGATGGCGATCACGTCGGACGAGTTGCGCACCAGCGAGGAGAAGCGGTCCTCGGCCGCGCGGCGCGCCAGGCTCGCCTCCTGTCCGGCGACCTCGCGCGTCGTCAGGCGCTGGCGCAGCAGCATCATGATGCCGGCGACGCAGACGACGAGCACGAGTGCGCCCTGCGGCTCCATCAGCGCCCCGGCCTGGTGGTAGACCAGCACGGCCATCGCCAGCGCCAGGCCGAGGAACGGCAGCATGCCCAGGTCGGTCGTGCGGGTTGCGGCAGCGTCCGCAGACTCGAGCTGGCTGCCGCCTACGCGGTCTGCCTGCGCCGCGACCGCGAGCAGCGCGTGCGCCGCGACCAGCAGCAGCATCGGCGGCATGGTGTCGACGGCCTCGCCTGCCGTGGACAGGTCGGCGCGCCAGGTGTCACCGGCCAGCATGAGAAGGAGCCCGACCGCGAGCCAGGCGCAGGCCGGTGCCAGGTCGCGCAGGCGCTGCACGGTGAGGGTCAGGACCGCGAGCAGGAACAGGCCGGCGTCGAGCATGGGATAGGCGGTCGCGGGCGTCAGGGAGCGGGGGCCCAGATCCAGTCCCTCGACCGCCGGCCGCAGGACGAGCAGCCACAGCAGGGCGCCGAAGGACAGGGTCACGACGACGCCGTCCAGCCCGACCCGCGCCCACTGGGCCCCGTTCGCGGCGGACATCATCAGCCGGACGCAGGCCAGCGCCACCAGCGGATAGAAGGCCAGGCGCACGGCCCCCGCGACGGCGGCCGCCGCGGGCTGCCCGAGGACGCCGAGGACGAGGGAGACGGCCAGCGACGCCGCGGCGACCAGGATGGCCACCGATACCAGGCGCCAGGCCTGTTTCCTCGCGGGCGGCAGCTCGAACTGCAGCGCGGCGCGGCGGCCCGCGTGCGCCGCGGCCAGCATGGCCGGCAGCAGCCAGGCGTCGCCGGGCGGAACGGCCCCGGGATCGAGGCGCGCGACGAGGGTCAGTACGAGCGCGTAGAGCACGGCGCCGAGCGCTGCCCAGCCTCCGCCGTCCTCGATCCAGGGCGCGCGCAGGCGGCCCGTCGCGTCCATGCCCGTTTCAGCCGATGGCAACACTGCTCCACCCCGAGATCCGGCCGGGCCGACGATCGCGCCGGCATGGCCCACCGGGAGGCAACATAACCGGACGGCTGCAGCCCGAATGTGACCGGAACCCCAGATTCGAGCCGGAATCGCCGGGGGAAACCGCCCGGCGTGACGGGCGGCAGATCCGGATCGCCGGGGGTGGGCGCGCCGCCGGCGCAGCCCGTGGTCAGGCTCGCCGGCAGGCGCTAGAACGGGATGTCGTCGTCGAACTCGTCGCGACCACCGCCGGAAGGCGCGCCGGCGGCCGGACCGCCGGGGGGCCGCTGGACCGGCTCGCGCTCGGATCCGCCGCCACCACCGCCACCCCCACCACTGCGGCCGCCGAGCATCTGCATCTCGTTGGCCACGATCTCCGTCGAGTAGCGGTCATTGCCTTCCTTGTCCTGCCACTTGCGGGTGCGGAGCTTGCCTTCGATGTAGATCTGCGAGCCCTTGCGCAGGTACTCGGCGGCGATCTCGGCCAGGCGGTCGAACATGACCACGGTGTGCCACTCCGTGTTTTCCTTGTTTTCGCCGGTCTGCTTGTCGCGCCACTGGTCCGTCGTCGCGATGCGCAGGTTCACCACCGTCTTGCCGCTCGGCATGGCACGAGTCTGGGGATCCTGCCCCAGGTTGCCGACCAGGATGACCTTGTTGACGCCTCGTGCCATGACACACCTCGGTCCTTCAGGGGTTAACAGGCGGTCCGCGCTGCGGCGACGCCGTACTCGTCGAGGGCCCATTCTAGTCCGCGCGGCCGTCCGGGGACACCCGCCACAATCGGCTGCGAATGCAGGGATTTTCGCCGCAAGGGCGCGCCCCGGGGCCCGCTCGCGCCGAACCGGAGCAACGGGACGCGCAACACCCGGGAGCCACAAGGGTTTTGCCCCGACCGCTGCCCGCCGCGTATCCTAGGGGGCTCGCAATCCGGTCCCGCATGGGCGCCAAGACGCGCCCGCCAGGCTTTCCATGAGCACCGAAATCATCCGGATCCGCGGCGCGCGGACCCACAACCTCCAGGGCATCGACCTCGACCTGCCCCGCGACCGGCTGATCGTCTTCACCGGCCTGTCGGGGTCGGGCAAGTCGTCCCTCGCCTTCGACACCATCTATGCCGAGGGCCAGCGCCGCTACGTCGAGTCGCTGTCCGCCTACGCCCGGCAGTTCCTCTCCATGATGGAGAAGCCGGACGTCGACTCCATCGAGGGGCTGTCGCCGGCGATTTCCATCGAGCAGAAGTCCACCTCCCACAACCCGCGCTCCACCGTGGGCACCGTGACGGAGATCTACGACTACCTGCGCCTGCTGTACGCGCGCGCCGGGATCCCGCGCTGCCCGGACCACGGCATGGACCTGTCGGCACAGACGGTCAGCCAGATGGTGGACCAGGTGCTGCGGCTTCCCGAAGGCACGCCGCTCGTGCTGCTCGCGCCCGTGGTCAAGGACCGCAAGGGCGAGCACCTGCAGGTGTTCGAGGAACTGCGGGGCCGCGGCTTCGTCCGTGCGCGCGTGGACGGCCGCCTCGTCGAGCTCGACGACGCGCCGAAGCTCGACCTCCGGCGCAAGCACACGATCGAGGCCGTCGTGGACCGCTTCAAGGTGCGGCCCGACCTCGGGCAGCGTCTCGCCGAGTCCTTCGAGACGGCCCTGCGCCTCGGTGAGGGCGTGGCGAGGATCGCCTTCCTCGAGGAGCCGGAGCGCGAGGAGCTGGTCTTTTCCGACAAGTTCGCCTGCACGGCCTGCGGCTACTCGCTCTCGGAGCTCGAGCCGCGGCTGTTCTCCTTCAACAACCCTGCCGGGGCCTGCTCGTCCTGCGACGGGCTCGGCGTCAAGCAGTTCTTCGACCCGGCGCGCGTCGTGTCGCAGCCGTCCCTGTCGCTTGCGGGCGGCGCGGTGCGCGGCTGGGACCGCCGCAACGCCTACTACTACCAGATGGTGCTGGCGCTCGCCCAGCACTACGGCTTCGATCCCGAGGCGCCGTGGGAGGAGCTGCCCCACAAGTCGCGCGACGTGCTCCTCTACGGCAGCGGCGACGAGGAAGTCGAGTTCCGCTACTTCGACTCGCGCGGCCGCACGGTGAAGCGGCGGCACCGGTTCGAGGGCGTGATCAACAACCTCGAGCGACGCTACCGCGAGACCGAGTCGATGTCGGTGCGCGAGGAACTGTCCCGCTACCTCGGCACGCGCACCTGCCCGGAGTGCGAGGGCACCCGGCTCACCCGCTCCGCGCGCAACGTGTTCGTCGGCGGCCGCAGCCTTCCCGACATCTCGTCGCTGTCCGTCGGCCGGGCGCTGGCCTTCTTCGGCGGGCTCAGCCTCGAGGGGTGGCGCGGCGAGATCGCGGCCAAGGTGGTCAAGGAGGTCGGCGACCGCCTCGGCTTCCTGGTGGACGTCGGCCTCGACTACCTCACGCTCGACCGCAGTGCCGAGACGCTCTCCGGCGGCGAGGCGCAGCGCATCCGCCTCGCCAGCCAGATCGGCTCGGGGCTGGTGGGCGTGATGTACATCCTCGACGAACCCTCGATCGGCCTGCACCAGCGCGACAACCAGCGCCTGCTCGACACGCTGCACCGGCTGCGCGACCTCGGCAACACGGTCATCGTCGTCGAGCACGACGAGGACGCGATCCGCCAGGCGGACCACGTCGTGGACCTCGGGCCGGGCGCCGGCGTGCACGGCGGGCGGGTGGTCGCGCAGGGAACGCCGCCCCAGGTCGCCGCGCATCCCGACTCGGTCACCGGCCAGTACCTGTCGGGGCGGCGGCGCATCGAGGTCCCGGCGCGACGCACGCCGCGGGACCGCAAGCGCTTCCTGCGCGTGGTGGGCGCGACCGGCAACAACCTGCGCGCCGTGTCAGTGGACATCCCGCTGGGGCTGATGACCTGCGTCACCGGCGTGTCGGGCTCGGGCAAGTCGACGCTGGTCAACGACACGCTCTACCGTCGGGTGGCCGAGCACCTCAACGACGGCGCCTACGACTCCGCGCCCTGCGAGGCGATCGAGGGCCTCGAGCACGTCGACCGCGTGATCGACATCGACCAGAGCCCCATCGGGCGAACGCCGCGGTCGAACCCGGCCACCTACACCGGGCTGTTCACGCCCATCCGCGAGCTGTTCGCCGCGACCCCCGAGGCGCGCTCCCGCGGCTACCAGCCGGGCCGGTTCAGCTTCAACGTCAAGGGAGGCCGTTGCGAGGCCTGCCAGGGCGACGGCGTGATCAAGGTCGAGATGCACTTCCTGCCCGACGTGTACGTGCCCTGCGACGTGTGCCGGGGCAAGCGCTACAACCGCGAGACGCTCGAGGTCCACTACAAGGGCCGCAACGTCCACGAGGTGCTCGACATGACGGTCGAGGACGCCCTCGCCTACTTCCAGGCGGTGCCGGCGGTGGCCAGCAAGCTGCAGACGCTGCTGGACGTCGGGCTCTCCTACCTCCGCCTGGGGCAGAATGCGACCACGCTCTCCGGCGGCGAGGCGCAGCGCGTGAAGCTCGCGAAGGAACTCTCGAAGCGCTCCACGGGTCGCACGCTGTACATCCTCGACGAGCCGACGACCGGGCTGCACTTCCACGACGTCGAGCAGCTGCTCGGCGTGCTGCACCGGCTGCGTGACGAGGGCAACACCGTGGTGGTGATCGAGCACAACCTCGACGTGATCAAGACCGCCGACTGGATCATCGACCTGGGCCCGGAGGGCGGCGACGGCGGGGGCCGCGTCATCGCCGAGGGCACGCCCGAGCAGGTCGCGGCGCTGGAGGGCAGCTACACCGGCCGCTATCTGGCGCCGGTACTGTCACGCGGCGCCACGCGGGCGCGACGCCGCGCCTGATGCGGCCGGACTGGACAAGGAGACTCCGAATGAACCGCCTGATCGTATCGTTGCTGATCGCCACGGCGCTGGTCGCCGGGCCCGTCGCCGCGGCCGGGCCCACCGTCACGCAGGCCTGGGCACGGGCCACGCCACCGGGCGCGACCGTCGCCGCCGTCTACCTGGCGATCGACAACGCCGGCGGCGCGGCCGACCGCCTCGTGTCGGTGTCCACCGCCGTGGCCGACCGCGCAGAGGTGCACGCGACCGTCCGCGAGGGGGACGTCGTGCGGATGCGCAGGATCGAGCCGCTGGACATCGGCGCCGGCGAACGCGTGGCGTTCGAACCCGGCGGCCGGCACCTGATGCTGATGGGGCTGCAGGCGCCGCTGGTGCAGGGCAGCCGCATCGCAATCACGCTGGAATTCGAGAAGGCCGGCCGGATCAGCGTCGAGGCGGACGTGCTGGCCGGCGACGCGACCGACCCGCACGTGGGGCATCACCACTGAGGGGGGGGGCCGGACCTTACCCTGTCCCCGGCACCTCTCAATACCCCGCCGCGTGGCCGTCCTTGCGTGACTCCGAGCCGCCGGCATAGCTGCCGTTGCGCGGGTCGCGGCGGATCGCCTGGTAACCGCCGAAGTCGCCCGGCTCCGCCTTGATGCGATGGCCACGCCGGCGGAGTTCGTCGACGACGGCCGGGTCGAATCCCTGCTCCAGCGCCAGCTCGCCGCCGTTGGTCATGACCTCGTCGGTCGGTGCGCTCGAACCGTCGTGGCGCACGCGTGGCGCGTCCCCCGCCTCCTGCAGGTTCATGCCGAAATCGATCATGTTCACCAGCACCTGCACGTGCCCCTGCGGCTGCATGTCGCCGCCCATCACGCCGAAACTGACCAGCGGCTGGCCGTCCCGGGTGACGAAGGCGGGAATGATGGTGTGGAACGGCCGCTTGCCGGGTGCATAGACGTTGGGATGGCCCGGCCGCAGCGAGAACAGTTCGCCGCGGTCCTGCAGGACGAAGCCGAGGTCGCCGGGCGTCATGCCCGAACCCATGCCGCGGAAGTTGCTCTGGATCAGCGACACCATCATGCCGTCCCCGTCCGCGACCGTCAGGTACACGGTGTCCGACCTCGCCCCCGGCATCTCCCCGGCCGGATAGCTGCTGGCAGCCCGCGACATGTCGATCATCGCGCGCCGCTCTGCGGCGTAGGCGTCCGACAGCAACCGGCTGAGCGGCGCCGGCGCGAAGTCCGGATCGGCGTAGTAGCGCGCGCGGTCCTCGAACACGAGCTTCTTGGCCTCGGTGAACAGGTGCAGGTAGTCGGCGCTGCCGAAACCCATCTTCGCGAGGTCGTAGCCCTCGAGGATGTTCAGCATCTGCAGTGCCGCGATGCCCTGGCCGTTAGGCGGCAGTTCCCACACGTCGTAGCCGCGGTAGTTCACCGACACCGGCTCCACCCACTCCGAGCGGTGCGATGCGAGGTCCTCGTACGACAGGAAGCCACCGTTGGCCTTCATGTAGGCGTCGATGGCGCGCGCGATGTCGCCCCGGTAGAAGGCCTCCCGGCCGCCCCTGGCGATGGACTCGTAGGTGCGGGCGAGCCGCGGGTTCGAAAAGGTCTCGCCCCTGGCGGGCGCGCGGCCGCCGGGCATGAAGGTCGCGGCGAATCCCGGGTACTCCTCCAGCACGCGCACGTTCCGCCGCCAGCCGTCTGCGATCACCTCGGTGACCGGGAAGCCGTCCCGCGCATAGCCGATCGCAGGCGCCAGCACCGCCGTCATCGGCAGCCGGCCAAAGCGGCCGTGCAGTTCGAACCAGCCGTCCACCGCGCCCGGCACGGTGACGGGCAGCGGGCCGAACGGCGGGATGTGCGTCAGGCCCAGCGATTCGAGGTGCGCGAGCGTCAGCGACCTCGGCGAACGTCCGCTCGCATTCAGGCCGAAGAGCCGGCGCTCCTTCGGGTCCCACACGATCGCGAACAGGTCGCCGCCGATGCCCGCGCCGGTCGGCTCCGTGAGCCCGAGCACGGCGTTCGCCGCGATCGCGCCATCTACCGCCGACCCGCCGCGCCGCATGACCTCCAGGGCTGCGGTGGTGGCCAGGGGCTGGCTGGTCGCGGCCATCGCATGCGGTGCGAGTACTTCCGAGCGCGTCGCGAACGGCAGGCCGATGCGCCGCTGCTGGGCGGATGAGTCGGTCACGGCGGCGAGTCCTCCGGCCGCCAGCAGGACGGTCGTGATGGCAAGGCGTGCGAACATGGTCCCCTCCTGTGCTGCGCCCGGGACATGACGCCGCTCATCGCTGCCCCGTCAGGCGCGGCCGGACGGGGGTCGCGAGCTGCTGAACGTGTGCTGCACCTCGCCGCTCACCGAACCCTCCCGGAAGCGTCCGCGGGTGTAGCCCGCGATCACGTTGCGCCAGAACGCGATGGCCGCGCGGTGCCGCGTCGACTCGGTCACCAGCCACTGTCCCTCGAAGCGGTTGAACAGCAGCAGGGCAGCCTCGCGACCCAGCCCGCGGCGACGGAATTCATCCCGGACGAAGAACTCGCGCAGCCTGAAGGCCGACTGCGGGCCCTGCCAGGCGGCGGAGGTACGCTGCACCAGCGCGAATCCCGCCGGCGTCCCGTCGCGCAGGATCACGAACGGGATCGATCTCTCGTCGCGAAACCAGGCGTCGAGGAGGTCGGCCGGCCCCTGCCCCGTGACGTCGAGCGCGGGAAAGACGCCGGTGCCCCCGGCCCCGAGGTCGTCGAGGTACTCGCGATAGGCGCGCTCGATCCATTGGCGGTCCTCGCCGGATCTCCTCGCGTCACGGATGCTGACTGCCATGTCGTGCACCGCAGAAAAGCAAAAGCCGGGCGGCGTCGCGGCATCATACCGCGTCATCCGCCCGGCCCCAGACAGCCCGAAAAGGGACCGTCTTACTTCTTCATCTCTTCGGAGGCCTCGGTGGCCGCCTTGTCAGCCGCGGCGCCGGCGTCAGCAGCGGCTTCGCCCGCGGCGGCGGTCGCGTCGGCGGCGGCTTCCGCGGTCGCGTCGGCAGCCTTTTCCGCGGCGGCGGCCGTGGCGTCAGCGGCGTCGGCGGCGGCCTCGGCGGTCTTGTCGGCGGCCTGCTCGACCGCGGCAGCAGCCTCGGCGGCCTTCTGCTCCACGGCGGCCTCTTCCTTCTTGCCGCAGGCCGTCAGGACGAGCGCAAGGGCGACTACGCCCAGAATCTTCGCATTCATGTTCGATACCCCAGGAAATTGGTCGGAAAGGTGAGAGTGGGAAAGTAAGACCCCGGTCGGGCTGCACGCGCCAGAAAGCGCGGGAAGTTCTTCCGGGGTCGGGCAATTCTAGCGATTTTCCCTCATTTTTCAATGATAAATCACCTGCCGCCCGCGCGCCGCGGCCGCCAGCACCGCTGTTTTCCTCGCCTCGGCCAGCCAGTGCAGCCAAGATAGGGGCGAAACGGCGCAACCCGCGCCGCCGGAGCCGGAGTCCCGCTTGGCAACGACCGAAGCGCTTTTCAACCCGCATCTCGAGGCGGTGGCAGGCCATTTCGCCCGGGCTCTGGAGGCCGCCGCCTTCGACGGCGCCCTGATTCCCTCCGGCGAGCCCCCGATGCAGTTCGCCGACGACCAGCCGTACCCTTTCAAGGCCAACCCCCGGTACCGCCAATGGGTCCCTGAGGCGTCGCCCGGGTGCCTGCTGGCCGTAGAGCCGGGCAGGCGCCCGCTGCTGCTCTTCCGGCAGGAGGCCGACTACTGGCACATGCCTCCCTCCATCCCGGACGCTCCCTGGACCCGGGCCTACGACCTGCGCATCGTCAGCGATGCCTCCGAGGCCCGTGCCGCCCTGCCCACCGGGCGGCGCTGGGCGCTGCTGGGCGAGCCGGCCCCCGCCTGGGACGGGCTCGGCGAGGCCAATCCGGCCGCGGTGACCGCCCCGCTCGACTACGGCAGGGCCGCCAAGACGCCGTACGAAGTCGAGTGCCTCGCCCGGGCCAGCCTCGCCGGCGCGCGGGCCCACCGGGCCGCCGAGCGCGCCTGGCGCGACGGGGCGAGCGAGTTTGCGATCCACCTCGAGTACTGCCGCGCGGCCGGCGCGCGCGAGGAGGACCTGCCCTACAACAGCATCGTGGCCTGCAACGAGCACGGCGCCGTCCTGCACTACCAGCACCTCGACCGGCAGGCGCCCGCAGCGCGACGCTCGTTCCTGATCGACGCCGGCGCGCCGTACGCGGGCTATGGCAGCGACATCACCCGGACTTACGCCGCCGGACCCGGGCCCTTCGCAGACCTGGTCGCCGCCGTGGACGGCGTGCAACGACGGCTCGCCAGCCTGGTCGCCCCCGGCCGCGACTACCGGGACATCCACCTCGAGGCGCACCGCCTGATCGGCGGGGTGCTCGCCGACTGCGGCCTGAGCCGCGTGCGCGACGACGATGCGGTGGACGCCGGCGTGACCCGCGCCTTCTTCCCGCACGGGATCGGGCACCTGCTCGGGCTGCAGGTGCATGACGTCGGCGGGCTGATGGCCGACGATACCGGCGCCCTCCGGCCGCGTCCGGAAGGTCACCCCTTCCTGCGGCTGACGCGGGACCTGGCCGAGGGTTTCGTCGTGACAATCGAGCCCGGCGTCTACTTCATCGACCTGCTGCTCGCCGCAGCGCGGGCCGACCGCCGTGCGGCGCTGATCGACTGGGATCGCGTCGAGGCTCTGCGCCCCTGCGGAGGCGTGCGCATCGAGGACAACGTCGTCGCCCTCGCGGGCGGGCCGCGCAACCTCACCCGAGAGGCGTTCGCGGCGACCTGAGGCCGGTTCCCGGGAGGGCGACGCCCTCCCGGGGACACGGCATCACTTCTTCAGCAGGTCGCGGATTTCCTCGAGCAGGACCTGCTCCCTGGGCGGCGGCGGCGGTGCAGCCGGCGCCGGCGGCGGGCCCTGCAGCTTGTTGATGGCCTTGACGGCCATGAAGATCGCGAAGGCGATGATCAGGAAGTCGACGGTCGCCTGGATGAAGGCGCCATACTTGAGCAGCACCGGCGCCGCCTCGCTGCCGATGTTCGCCGACAGTTCGGAGAAGTCGACCCCACCGGTGATGGCTCCCACGATGGGCATGATGATCGCGTCCACCAGCGACGACACGATCTTGCCAAAGGCGCCGCCGATCACGACGCCGACCGCCAGGTCGATGACGTTGCCGCGCATCGCGAATGCCTTGAATTCCTTCATCAGGCTCATTGTCGTCTCCCTTACCCGCGGACCATCGGCGGGATGGGACAACGATAGGTCATCGCCGGCAACGACGAAAGCCTGGATGCCTGAAGGCGGGCCGCAGCACGGCCGCGGCACGTCCGCCGCGGCGGCGGTTTCGGGTCGGGTTGTCTCCACAAAAGAAAGCCGGGGCGAACCCCGGCTTCTCCACTGGCGACCAAGGAGGCTGCATCCGCAGCCTTCAAGGAGTGGAAACGGGTCAGGCGGCCGCGGCCTTCCTGCGGCGTGGCTTGGCCGCGGCCTTGGCCTCGCTCTCGGCGGCGGGCGCGGACTTCTTGCGCGCGCGCTTCGCCGGCTTCTTCGGCTCCTCGGCGGCCGCGGCCGGGGCGCCGGCTTTCTCCACCAGCTGCATCAGCGCCATCGGCGCCGCGTCGCCCGGGCGGGTCTCCATCTTGAGGATCCGCGTGTAGCCGCCGGCGCGCGTCTTGAAGCGCGGGCCGATGTCCTCGAACAGCTTGCGCACCACCTCGTCGTCGCGCAGCTGCGAGAACGCGCGGCGGCGGCCGGCGAGGCTGTCGGTCTTGCCCAGCGTGATGAGCGGCTCCACGACCCGCCGCAGCTCCTTGGCCTTCGGCAGGGTGGTGCGGATCGTCTCGTGGCGCAGGAGCGCGGTGGCCATGTTGCGCATCAGCGCCTTGCGGTGCGAGGCGTTGCGCGAAAGCTGGCGGCCGGACAATTGATGACGCATGGTGCTTCGTTCCTGGACTCTTCAGCTCAGGCCGACTTCAGCTCGTCTTCGCGGCGCAGGCTGGCCGGCGGCCAGCCCTCGATGCGCATGCCGAGCGTCAGGCCATGGCTCTCGAGCACTTCCTTGATCTCGGTGAGCGACTTCTTGCCGAGGTTCGGCGTCCTCAGCAGCTCGACCTCGGTGCGCTGCACCAGGTCGCCGATGTAGTGGATGTTCTCCGCCTTCAGGCAGTTCGCGCTGCGGACGGTCAGCTCCAGCTCGTCCACCGGCCGGAGCAGGATCGGGTCGGGCAGCGGGCCGCTCGGCTGCGTGCTGACCTCGCCCTGGCCCTCGAGCTCGACGAACACGGTCAGCTGGTCCTTGAGGATGCCGCCGGCGCGCCGGATGGCCTCCTCGGGATCGATCGTGCCGTTGGTCTCGATGTCGATGATCAGCTTGTCGAGGTCGGTGCGCTGCTCGACGCGCGCGGACTCCACGCCGTAGGTGACGCGGCGGACAGGCGAGAAGGAGGCGTCCAGCTGCAGCCGGCCGATCGGCCGGGTCTGCTCCTCGAACTCGACGCGCTGCGCCGCCGGGCGGTAGCCGCGGCCACGCTCGATCTTGAGCGTCATGTTGAGGTCGATGGGCTTGGTGAGCGTCGCGATCACCAGCTCGGGGTTGACGATCTCGACGTCGTGGTCCGACTGGATGTCGCCCGCGGTGACCGGTCCCGGGCCCTTCTTGTGCAGCCGGAGCTCGGTCTCGTTGCGCGAGTGCATGCGGATCGCGATGCCCTTGAGGTTCAGAAGGATGTCGACCACGTCCTCCTGCACGCCCTCGATGCTGGTGTACTCGTGCAGCACGCCGTCGATCTCGACCTCGGTCACCGCGCAACCCGGCATCGAGGAGAGAAGGACGCGGCGCAGCGCGTTGCCCAGCGTGTGTCCGAAGCCCCGCTCGAACGGCTCGATCACGATCCGCGCGTGGCGCGGCGACGTGGCGGTCACCTTGACCGACTTGGGCTTCAAGAATTCCGTGGCGGATCCCTGCATGACCGTCACCTGTTACTTTGAGTAGAGCTCGACGACGAGGTTTTCGTTGATGTCCGGCAGGATCTGGTCGCGATCGGGCAGCGACTTCAGGGTGCCGGAGAACTTCTTCTCGTCGACTTCGACCCAGTCGGGCAGCCCGACCTGGGTGGCTATGGCCAGTGCGGCCGAGACGCGCATCTGCTTCTGCGCCTTTTCACGCACGGTGATGACGTCGCCGGGCTTGCACTGGTAGGAAGGAACGTTGACCGACTCGCCGTTCACCTCGACGCCCTTGTGGCTGACGAGCTGGCGCGCCTCGGCGCGGGTGGCGGCGAATCCCATGCGGTACACGACGTTGTCGAGGCGCCCCTCGAGGTAGCGCAGCAGGTTTTCGCCGGTCGATCCCGGGCGGCCCGCGGCGCGCGCGTAGTAGTTGTGGAACTGGCGCTCGAGCACGCCGTACATGCGGCGCAGCTTCTGCTTCTCGCGCAGCTGCAGGCCGTAGTCGGAGAGACGGGTGCGGCGCTCGCCCTTGATGCCGCCCGGCGGCACCTCGAGCTTGCACTTGCTCTCGAGCGGCTTGACGGCGCTCTTCAGGAACAGGTCGGTGCCCTCGCGACGCGAGAGCTTGCACTTGGGACCGAGATACCTCGCCATGACTTCCAGTCCTCAGACGCGCCGCTTCTTGGGCGGGCGGCAACCGTTGTGGGGGATCGGGGTGACGTCCTCGATGCTGGTCACCTTCAGGCCGCAGGCGTTCAGCGCGCGGACCGCGGACTCGCGGCCCGGGCCCGGCCCGCGCACGCGGACCTCGACGGTCTTCAGGCCGTAGTCCTGCGCGGCGACGCCGGCCTTCTCGGCGGCGACCTGCGCGGCGAAGGGCGTGCTCTTGCGCGAGCCGCGGAAGCCCGAGCCGCCCGAGGTCGCCCATGACAGGGTGTTGCCCTGCCGGTCGGTGATCGTGACGATCGTGTTGTTGAAGGAGGCGTGGATGTGCGCGATGCCATCGGACACCTGGCGCTTAGCCTTCTTGCGGGCCTTGCTGGCAGTAGACCCTGACGTTTTTTCAGCCATAAATCCTGGTTACCCGGAACTAGTGTTGCTGGCGAGCGGCCGGCCGCTATCAGTGCTTGCCCGGCTGCGCCTTGGTCTTCACCGCCGCGCGCCGCGGACCCTTGCGCGTGCGCGCGTTGGTGCGCGTGCGCTGGCCCCTCGCGGGCAGGCCCTTGCGGTGGCGGATGCCGCGGTAGCAGCCGAGGTCCATCAGCCGCTTGATCGCCATCGCGTTCTCGCGGCGGAGATCGCCCTCGACGCTCAGCTTGGCGACGGCGGCGCGCAGCGCGCCGACCTCCGCCTCGGTGAGGTCGCGGACCTTCGTGGACGGACCCACGCCGGCCGCCTCGCAGATCGCCTGGGCCGCAGGACGGCCGATGCCGTAGATGTGCGTGAGCCCGATGACGATGTGCTTGTTCACCGGGATGTTGATGCCGGCGATGCGCGCCATGACTACCTGCCCCTAAGCCGCGGAAAACGCAGCAGTATACGTGAAAATGACGATTTCCTCAACGTCAGCCCTGCCGCTGCTTGTGCCGGGCATCCGACGAGCAGATGACCCGGACGACGCCGCGGCGGCGCACGATCTTGCAGTTCTTGCAGATCTTCTTGACCGATGGACGTACCTTCATGACCGAACTCCCCAGGCGCCCCGGCGCCCGTCAACGCGGCGAACCGGAGCGGCCGTAGCCGCGCAGGTTGGCCTTCTTCATCAGGCCCTCGTACTGGTGGGACATCAGGTGCGCCTGGAGCTGCGCCATGAAGTCCATCGCCACCACCACGAGGATCAGCAGCGACGTGCCGCCGAAGTAGAACGGGACCCGGCCGTAGGCCGTCAGCATCTCGGGCAGCAGGCAGACCGCGGTCACGTAGAGCGCTCCCCACACCGTCAGCCGGGTCAGCACCTTGTCGATGTACTCGGCGGTCTGCTGGCCCGGGCGGATGCCGGGGATGAACGCGCCGCCCTTCTTCAGGTTCTCCGCCGTCTCGCGCGAGTTGAACACCAGCGCGGTGTAGAAGAAGCAGAAGAAGATGATCAGCGCGGCGTACAGCAGCATGTGCAGCGGCTGGCCGTAGCCGAGCGCGGCGGCGAGGTTCTGCAGCACCACGCCCCAGCCGCCCTCCTCGGCAGTGGCCGCGCCGGAGGCGAAGAAGCTCGCCAGCGTGGCCGGGAAGAGCAACAGCGACGAGGCGAAGATCGGCGGGATCACGCCCGACATGTTCATCTTGAAGGGCAGGTGGCTGGTCTGCCCGGCATACATCTTCCGGCCGACCTGCCGCTTGGCGTAGTTGACCGGGATGCGTCGCTGGCCGCGCTCGACGAACACCACGAACGCGGTCACCGCGGAGATCAGCAGCAGCAGCAGGATCGCGAAGGCCGGGTTCATCTCGCCCGAGCGGACCTGCTCGAGCGTCCCGCCGATGGCCGCCGGCAGGCCCGCGACGATGCCCGCGAGGATGATCATCGAGATGCCGTTGCCGATGCCGCGCTCGGTGATCTGCTCGCCGAGCCACATCAGGAACATCGTCCCGGTCGCCAGCGTGAAGGTCGCCATGAAGACGAACTGCCAGCCCGGGCTGATCGCCACGCCCTGGTTCTGGAAGGCGGTGGCGGCGCCGAAGCCCTGGAACACGGCCAGCACCAGCGTGAAGTAGCGGGTCCACTGCGTCAGCTTGCGCCGGCCCGACTCGCCCTCCTTCTTGATGGAGGCCATGCTCGGCACGACCACGGCCATCATCTGGATGATGATCGACGCAGAGATGTAGGGCATCACGCCCATCGCGAAGATGGACAGGCGCGACAGGGCCCCGCCGGAGAACATGTTGAACAGCCCGAGGATCGTGCCTTCCTGCTGGTCGAAGAGGCGGGCCATGGCGGCCATGTCGAGGCCCGGGACGGGCACGAAGGTGCCGATCCGGTAGACGACCAGCGCCCCCAGGAGAAAGAACAGGCGATGGCGCAGCTCGGTGAAGCGTGCCGCCTCGCCGAGCGCGAACGCCGGGTTCGATGCCTGTGTGGCCAACTCGCTCTCCTGCCTGGGTCGCCTCGGCCGCTCAGGCCGACGCGCCCTCCTCGATCCTGCCGCCCGCCGCCTCGATGGCGGCGCGGGCGCCCTTGGTGGCCGCCACTGCCGGGCCCTTCACGGTGATCGCGCGGGCAATCTTCCCGGACAGGATGATGCGGGCCTTCTCGGTCTGCGCCGGCACGATGCTGGCCGCCTTCAGGCCGGCGAGGTCCACGACGTCGCCCTTGATCTTGGCGAGATCGGTGAGCGTCACCTCGGCGCGGGTGCGCTTGATGGCCGAGCGGAAGCCCACCTTGGGCAGGCGCCGCTGGATCGGCATCTGGCCGCCTTCGAAGCCCACCTTGTGGTAGCCGCCCTTGCGGGCCTTCTGGCCCTTGCCGCCGCGGCCGCAGGTCTTGCCCTGGCCGGCGGAAGCGCCGCGGCCGACGCGCAGCCGGGGCTTCTTGCTGCCCGCGCCGGGCTTGAGCTCGTTCAATCGCATGTCGCTGCTCCTCAGGCCTGCTCGACGCGGAGCAGGTGCTGCGCGGTGCGGATCATCCCGCGGTTCTCGGGGGTGTCCACGACCACGCGCGAATCGCGGATGCGGCGCAGGCCGAGGCCCCGCACCGACGCCTGGATGTTCTTCAGCTGGCCGGCCGTGCTGCCGGTCAGGGTGACTTTCAGTTTCCCGTTAGCCATGGCTCAGCCCAGGATCTCTTCGACGGTCTTGCCGCGCTTGGCCGCGATCCTCTCGGGGGCGCTGACCCGCGAGAAGGCGTTGAAGGTGGCGCGCACGACGTTGATGGGGTTGCGCGAGCCGTAGCTCTTGGCGAGCACGTTGCGCACGCCCGCGCACTCGAACACCGCGCGCATGCCGCCGCCGGCGATCACGCCCGTGCCGTCCGAGGCCGGCTGCACGATCACGCGGGTCGTCCCGTGGCGGCCCTGCACCGCGTAGTGCAGCGTGTCGTTCCGCAGCGGCACGCTGACCATGTTCCGGCGGGCCTGTTGCATCGCCTTTGCGATCGCGACCGGGACCTCGCGGGCCTTGCCGTATCCGAAGCCGACGCGGCCGGCGCCGTCGCCGACGACCGTCAGCGCGGTGAAGCCGAACTGCCGGCCACCCTTGACGACCTTCGCGGTGCGGTTCACGGCGACCAGCTTCTCAAGCAGGTCGTCGCTCGCAGGGCCCCTTTGCTCTCGTGCCATTGCTCTACCCCTGGATCAGAACTCGAGGCCCGCCTCGCGGGCGGCCTCGGCCAGCGCCTTCACGCGGCCGTGGTACATGAAACCCGAACGGTCGAAGGCCACCTTGGTGACGCCCGCCGCCTTGGCGCGCTCGGCGATGGCCCGGCCCACCGCGGCGGCCGCCGCCGCATTGCCGGTGCCCTCCAGCCCCTTCGCTACGTCCTCCTGGACGGTCGAGGCGCTGGCGATCACGCGGGCGCCGTCCGCCGTCGTGACCTGCGCGTAGATGTGCCGCGGCGTGCGGTGCACCGTGAGGCGCGCCGTGCCGATCTCGCGGATCTTTGCCCGGCCGCGCGTCGCGCGGCGCAGGCGCTTGTCCTTCTTCGTGAGCTGTGCCATGGCGGTTACTTCTTCTTGCCTTCCTTCAGCACGATCTTCTCGCCCGCGTAGCGCACGCCCTTGCCCTTGTAGGGCTCGGGCGGGCGGAAGCCGCGGATCTCCGAGGCGACCTGGCCGACCTGCTGACGGTCGATTCCCTTGATCAGTACCTCGGTCTGGCTCGGCGTCTCGATCGAGATGCCTTCCGGGACCGGGTACGCGACCGGGTGCGAGAAGCCGAGCGTCAGGTTGAGCGTCTTGCCCTGGACCTGGGCGCGGTAACCGACGCCGACGAGCTCGAGCTTGCGCTCGAAGCCACGGGTGACGCCGGCCACCATGTTTGCCAGGTGGGCGCGCGTCGCGCCCGCGGCCGGGACCAGCGCCTTCGCGCCGGGACCGTCGTCGACCCTGACCACCAGCTGCTGCTCGTCCTGCGCGACGGAGATCCCGCGCGACAACGGCAGGTTGAGCGAACCCTTGGCGCCCTTCACGGTCACCGAAGCGGCGCTCACCGTGGCGGTGACGCCCTTGGGCAGCCCGACGGGCTTCTTGGCTACACGAGACATGTCTCAGAGACCCCTGTTAGCGTTGCCCGGCGGCCTCAGGCCACCACGCAAAGGACTTCGCCGCCCTGCCCGGTGCGCCGGGCCTCGCGGTCCGTCATGACGCCCTGCGGCGTCGAAACGATCGCCACGCCGAGCCCGCCGAGGATCTTCGGCAGGGCCGCCTTGCCGCGGTACTGCCGCAGCCCCGGGCGCGAAACCCGCTCGAGGCGCTCGATCACCGGCCGGCCGTCGTGGTACTTGAGCGCCACCACCAGCGTCGCCTTACTGCCGTCCTGGCGGACGGCGAAGTCGGCGATGTAGCCCTCGTCCCTCAGGACGCGGGCGATCGCAACCTTGGCCTTCGAGGACCCCACGGAAACCTCGGCCTTGGCCGCGGCCTGGCCGTTGCGGATGCGCGTCAGGAAGTCCGCGATCGGATCAGTCATGCTCATGTTCGTCAGTCCTCACCAG
>Ga0316600_10000478_pt1 | contig 19201 bp, 20 predicted proteins | sample OWC_soil_day5_CT_FD_207652 | JGI IMG/M metagenome (GOLD analysis project Ga0316600, IMG submission 207652) | Wetland soil microbial communities from Old Woman Creek delta, Ohio, United States - OWC_soil_day5_CT | ecosystem: Environmental > Terrestrial > Soil > Wetlands | place: USA: Ohio... | reverse complement strand
AAGAATTACTTCCATGGTCAGAATCACTTCCAAAAGAATGCCTTAAAACAGTAGTTAATAAATAATAAAGTACGTGCCGCCAGTAATGGCGGCATTATTGTAAAGGTATGAATGGTTTACCGTTTACGAGTAAAACGCTCGCATTTCCTGATAACAATTATAGAGATAAATGGCGCCAATTAAAATCCACCCTTAAACTATGCGCTTACAATACACAAAGTAAAAACCCCAGAAACCCTTATTTTATCAGGTTTCTGAGGCTTTTGTCATAGAGGCGACAACCAGATTTGAACTAGTAATCGCCTGAAAAACGTAGGAAAAAGGAGGGTTTGGCGTGCCGGGATTGGTTTGCGCAAGCAGGGGGCAAACAATTAACTAAGATGGTTTTCCCTCTAAATTTCTTTTATCTTGAATATTCCGGAGGTTGTTACACCTACTGTCCGGGCTAAGGAAACCGCTTTTGTTAATCTACTTTCTGCTTGGTTTATTGTACCTTGTCATCTGATAAATTATCAAGGCTGCTCCGCACCGCAATAGCGGCAAGACCTTGACAATCTATCCGATAACAGGTGTTTGGTAGTTAAGCAGAAATAAGTTGGTTTCCGTCTACCGGAAGACCGGTTTCCATTTTACCGGAATCATGGTTTCCTGGAGCAAGAATATTCATATCTCCAATTGTTCATTACAGTATTATCAAATAACTCTTCTCCCTCACTTCCCTTATCACCTATCCATTCTATTAGCCTCTTAATAAAGGTCTTATATTTTTTTCTTAACAACCGAACTACGATTTTGATTGCTAATGACCTCATATATAATATGATTATATGGAAGATCATCGTCTGATGTTTACTATGAAAGAGTTTAATTATAAAATAGCTACATATAATTTATGAAGATTGACAAAAAGTTCCTATTTTCCACAAACTATGCTATAATTTGTATATAAAGTTATTTTTACGATAACAATATTACAGGGGCGGCCCTTTGTGAGGTACTATTATGTCAAATATTATAGGAACAATTATTTCTGTTGAACGATTCCTGAAAAATCAAAAATCTGAAGTCTTTATTCTCCAAACAGACTACGAAGAACCTTATATAGTTCTTGAAGAAAATAGGGAATATGTTATTCCCGACTTCCAAAGAGAAGTACGATGGAAAAAAGAAAATATTATAGAATTAATATCTGATATTAATGACGGAGAACGCTTTTTAGGTAATATAATATTAAGTAAAAGACGAAACCTCAAATATGAAATTATCGATGGGCAACAGCGCCTAACTATGTTATTAATGCTTTTAAAATATGTCAAATATATATCTGGAAACAGTATTGATATGTACCCAATATGTTTGTTCAAAATAGAAAGTTTTTTGAATTTTCAAAAGTTATTAGACTCTTATTTTAACTTGAACTCTTTAAGTTCACAAGATAATCAGGACATCGTAAATTCAGATATCTTTAACCAAAGAAACAGATATTGTGAGTTATGGGAGTCCATTGGAAAAAGTGGGATTATTACAAGCGGGAATAGTAGAAGTTTTTTCACCAAATTATCCCGTTGCGAACTTAATATATTACTTAATACTGCTATCGATGGAGGATACAGCATACAATATTTTCTTGATGTTAATTTAAAAGGTGTGCGACTTGATACAGAGGATATTCTTAAAAGCTACTTGTTTAGTTATGATCCATATGGCAATGAAATTAAAGAATATTGGAATGATTCAAAAAAGAAAATCTTTAAAATTGAAAACTATACATCCAAATACACTTTAATAAAAGTCGTTGAACAATTTTTGCATTGTGATTTATATACACAAGAAGGTTATAAAAATATCGGTATTAAATTCAATGAAAAGTTCCTACTAAAATCTCCAAAAATTGTCAAAGGCACTCCATTCCATAAAAATGATCACATTGTAAAAGTGATCAATAACAATAATTATTTTAGACAATCTTTTAATTATATTAATAAATATTTAGATATCTTTATAGACATTATTAGTACTGATGGAGTAAGTGCTGAATTTCGCAATATGTTTAACATTGATGGCAAACGTATTTTACAAGACATAGAAATAAAAGTAATACATAACCTTTTGAAGAAAATAATGCTTGATGAAAATGTAGTACCCAAAATACTAGTAATGAAATATTTACTGGAAACATTTATTCTAAATGATAAACCCACTCGATCTGATTTCAAAAAAATCTATGGTGTTTATTGCCTAGCTATCTTATTTACTATATTTGATGATAAAAGAAGCAGTTCTCAAATAACTAATATTGTTGAAATGGAGGACTGGAACTCTGGCATTATTTTACAAATTAATAAATATTTGAAAAGTGAATTATCCGCTAAACGTCTCACTGCAAAATATTCAGTCATATTACTCGCCCCTGTTGAAAATACCTTAGACTCTGACAATGATTGTAATGAACTTGTAGATAGTGTTTCTTTAAACAAATATCAATATAGGTGCAAATCATTGGCTACAATATATAATTACTTCAGGATTAATCATGACAGCGTATCTATAACCAATTTGGAAGCTGTTTATACATACTTAAATGATGAACGATTATTCAATATCGAACATTTCATTCTTAATAAAAGCGAAACTTATAAAATCCCAGGAATAGACACTGATATACAATATCCTGATGAAATTAAAAAATACGCTCATTCGCTATTCAACTTTATTTTTATGGGCAGAAGCGTAAACGGCAGCCTTGGAAATATGCATATACGTGATAAATTACAAACGCTCATGAACGATTCAGTGACAATGACGTGTGATTATTCGCAAATGATTTACGAAATATGCCAAGAATTTTTCTTAAATACCCCAAATATTGATGGCCTGGTTAATCCAAACGACATCGAAGAAGTTTACACTAAATATTATCAATCTAATTTTATTTCAGATTATACCAATTTCGTTGCAAAAGTCATCACGAAAGTAGTTGATAAAATCAAAAATAACTAAAGGATCTTTATTTAATATCTTCTTTTACTGTTCTGCTCTAACTATAGAAAGTAGTTGATCTAATAGAGGTAAATTAACAGAAGCAGTTCCCCAGCTTAACCGTATAGCACTCTCAATTCTATCTTCTGATAGCCCCATCGCCATCAATACATGGCTGGGGCTATAGCTTTGGGAATTACAGGCCGAGCCATTAGAGAGGCTGCAATACTCTCTTGCTCTTATCATTAAAGCCTCAGAATCTACACCAGGAAAACTAACATTAAGTGTATTGCTTATACAAAATAACGGATCTCCATTGAGCTTAAAATTAACATTTGCACTTTCTATTGTCTTAAGAATATCCTTTTTATTTTGCTCATACCTCATAAGATTTTGTTTATATTCTTCCTGAGCAATTTCGCAAGCTTTTCCTAAACCTACAATTAAAGCAACTGGAAGAGTTCCAGGGCGAAGCCCCCCCTCATGTCCTCCTCCATAAATGATAGGCTGTATAGGTGTTCTTTTATTATCTTTATATCTTAGTATAAGTGCCCCTACCCCTTGGGGTCCATACATTTTGTGAGCAGATATAGAAAGCATGTTATAATGCAAGGCCCTTATTTCATCTACCAGTTTACCATTACTTTGTACAGCATCTATGTGGAAAAAGGTATCGGTATCCCACAATTCATCACCAATTTCTTTCACTGGTTGAATAATACCGGTTTCATTATTCACATGCTGCACACTAACAAGTAATGTATCCCGGCGCACCCTGGTGAGTAAATAAGCAGCATCTATCCTTCCACTTTCATCAGGATTTATCAATTCAATATCGAATCCCTTTTTGCTCAGATGCTTCACTGACTCCAAAATAGCCTTATGTTCAATAGAAGTAGTGATAATATGGAATTTTTTATGTTGGCGTCCATATTCCTCCAGACCAAGAACAGCCATATTGTTACTCTCTGTTGCTCCGCTCGTAAAGATCACTTCTCTACTTTCAACATTCAACAACGAGCCTACTTGTGCTCTTGCAACCTCAACTTGCTTTCGTGCATCTGTGCCATGGTTATGAGTTCGACTATCAGCATTACCATAATATTCACGATATATAGTAATCATTGTATCTAGTATTCTTTCATCTATCGGGGATGAAGCGTTATAATCAAGATAAATACTCATATTTATGCCTCCTGTCGATTCTTTAATAATGCCAAGTCAATTAAATCATCTATAGATTTAACTACATTTGTTCCAGACAAATACGCAATACCACGGTTGAGATGAAGCTTGAAATATTTCACTAGAGTTTCATCATCTATCGGGAGCCCATCTTCGATGCATCTAGCACGAATTAGCGCTTCATAAATTTCATAGTTTTCTCCAGCAAATGTATGCCATGACATTTCAACATTACTATCCGCTATAATTTCAAAATCTGATGGAATGGATTTCTCTGCTAAAGAAAAGCAGAAAGCCCACCTGCATAGAATATTCCAGTTTTGTATTCCTGTTTTTCTTTTAAGCCGAGACAGTTTATCTTTTGACTGATTAGGTAATACAATTTGCTTTATAATCATTTTTCAACGCCTCCAAAATATCCTACCTTTATAGAAGATTGACGAGTCTCTTCATCATATTGTAATGTATATTCTTTCCCAACATAGGGGGTAATTAATTGGTAGAATTCCCCGTAAACTTCCTCATCGGTAGAAAGCAATATGACCTGTTGGCTTGCTATAGGAAAGTAATTTGTTATTAATGCTTTCCTATGAATGCTATCTAAGCGTGCTAAAGGGGTATCAATTATAATTGGAAACTTTTTTTTCGAACTTAAACCAAGAGCCCACAACATGGCAATTACTAAAAGTTGTTTTTCTCCTGCTGAAAAAGATGAGTAAGCAATTTCCTCTCCAAACTTGTTAAAATATCCGAATTTAAGAGTTTCCTCATCGATCCTAATTTCATTTAATAAATTTTGTTTCGATGCCAACTTCCCGAAACATTCACTCATAGTCAAAGCAAGTTGTGAAGTTTTTTGAGATTGTAATTGAGCTTTATATTCTTTTAAAATTTCAATAGAATATCCTGCATAAACAAGAATGCGCTTTATATCATCAGTATCTTCCATAAATTCTACTGCCTTTTCAATCACTCTTGTTTGTTGACGCAAAAGTTCTTCGCATTGTAAATTACAAGTAATTTCATTCTCTTTTGCTAAACGCAGCTGTTCTTTTACAGTTGCGAGCTCAGCAGTGAGATTTAAAATGTTATTATAGACCATTCCAGCCTCATCTTCATTTACATTAATTGAAAGATGATGTTTAAGTGATTTTATCTCTGTATCTACCTTTCTTCTCATGGAGATAATACTCAAAACTTCATCTTTCTGCTTATACAACAACAAACTGTGTAGCAGCTGAAGTCTGTAATGACTATCGTCTGTTAGGTTATAAACTAGTTTATTTCTATCAGAACTATTCTTTACATATTCAATGAAATCATCAATATTTAATAGGGTATCTTTATTTTTATTATAATCGTGGAATAATGTTGGCAGTTGCTCAAGTGCCGCCTGTATCCCTTTTTGACTTTTCTCGTCATTAGTAGCTTTTATTATCTTTTCAAGTAATGGCATTACCATAATTAGCGGAAAGTCACCCGAAACTATTTCAAGCAATTTTGAATTCACTTCCTCAAGTTGAACATCTAATTGTACTTGCTTTTCTAATAAATCTTTACGATTTAATGCTAGATTTCCTCCTATGGTGGAAAATCTATTTTCTGCTTTTTTTAGCTTATTTTCCAATTGAAGACGTTTTATATCTAATCGCCCAACCTCTTCTTTGGCCCTTTTTAAATGCTTGTCAGCTTCCTTAACCTTATATTCATAATCTCTTAATTCGTTTTTATTTATATCTGTCCTTACATCTTTTTTGTGTTTTTTTATTATACGTTGTACATCATTAATTGCTGTTTCAATTATATTAATACCAAGCAACAATTTGATAGATTCCCTTATGTATGTCCCACCATCAGAATTTGCTAATTCAGAAATCTTCTCCCCATCAAAAAAAAAGAAGGGCGCAATATCACTAGGTAATATTTCCTCTATAAATATATCCCAATTATCAGAAAGCAATTGATCATGCTCACCATCTTTTAATATAATAGTCCTTAATGATACCTCTTGTGATAATATATGCCATTCTCGCCTTATCAGGTAGGTATGAATTTTATTATCCTCATCAAAAGCAAATTCCAACTCTACTTTTGCAGACTCGTTTCCGTCAAAATTATTTACATGCTGTCTAAGATACTGTGATAAAGTAATATTGCTTTCTTCAACAGCAAAAGATCTCTTTCCATAAAGGGCGAATAAAACAGCTTCTAATATAGTGGTTTTCCCCCGCCCATTCATACCACCAATAAGTACCACTGGCTTTTCACTATCAAAATCAAATACATTAATTCCAGCATATATCCCGAAATTGCAGAGGGATAACTTTCTAATCTTCACTGCTCTTCCTCCTCAATTTCTAATAAATTCAATTGACTTTCTTCTGCTTCTGCACGTTGATCAAAAGATGCTCCCATTTCCTTCTTTCGTTGTAGCCTATTAGAAGCATATGCCAGAGCATCCTCTTCATCTTTATAAAAGCTACGCTTTATCTGAGCCTCTACAGCATTTAAAATTCCATACCGCTTCCTCCTATCCACCGACGTCTTTTCCACGTCTACAATACCAGCCACCATTTCAAACAAAAGCTGCTCTTCTGGATGTTTTTCTTGACATATATTAGATAATAATTCCCATTCTCCTTTTCCGAATAATGAATCTTGTCCAGAAATATGCGACTCAAAAGGTATCCCCATAACTTTTTCAAATATACCTGGTAACGAATCATCAAACTCATGCTTCTCATCCATCCATATTTTTCTAATGCGTTTTAATTCCTCAAGTGTAATAAGTTCAAGGTCACAAAATTCCTTCGGCCCATTTGTATTAATTTCTTTTTGTATCTCTAAAAGTTTTTCTAACCAAGCCTCCCGAACTTTCTTTTTATAAGGTCCATGGACAAGATGTCCTCGAAACATAAGGACATTTCCCTTCATACGCCGAAAATCCCTACGTTCAATATCTTTATTAATGTCACCGATAAAATTACGAAAATTAAGAAGTGGACTCATCCATTCTTTTTCACTATCATTCATAATCATAGCTGCCATACTCTTATCCTGCTCTACTAAAGTACAAACCCAGCAACCAAAACGACTTTTTCCACAACTAGGTGTTTCTGTACTAATAACAAGGGGACACTCATTATCAGCAGAAGCACCTCGATACATTGTCATTAAGTCTTTATTTGAATGCCCCCATGGATTCTTATATTGCATCAAGAAAAACCAAACATCATCATCTGTCCAATTTTCAATCGGAGAAAAAACAAGTTCATTTTGAATAGAACCATTCGGGCTCAAATAATCACGCACACGCAGATTTTCATAATAGCGCATTGTCTTAGCACGAGCAGCGCTTTCAGCTTTTCGTGTACCTAGCAATAAAATTACTTCGCCATATGCAGAAACCACGTTCTGAACAAATGTATTTGAAGGTTTAATCTTCAATCTATCTGTACACCATCTCATAGTGGGGCGCGGATATGGGTATCCACGTCCCAATAAATTGACCCAAAAGGTATCATTATAGTCAGGAGTCAAACGATGGGGAATAATCGGTAAATTATCAGCCTCTGCTTGGCATTCCATTTTCACCAAAGAATTATCAACCCACTTTGCAACGATAGGTGACTCCACCAATGTATTTGTACTAATAACATGTACTGTCTTATGCTGTCTTTTTTCTAAGGGTAAATCAGCAAGAGCCATCCACACCAATTGTAGTGTCGCTGTACTGTCTTTACCACCCGAATATCCTATTACCCAAGGAATACTATCTTCTAAATATAACTTCCGAATTATTTCAGAAAGATCATTTATATCAGATTTCGTCAAACTCATTTATTTCTCTCCTTAACTACTTATATGCCCCAATCAGATTTGCTTAGCAAATATTTAGCAAATGCTCTTTGATTACTTTGTGATGATGAAATATGTCCTTCAATAATAACAAGCCCCTGCAATTCTTCACTATCTTTATTCCAGGCAATGTTTTTCAAGAAATCAAGCTTATCTGCCCACAATGATCTATCTTCATAAATAGAAATCAAAGAATTCCCAAGTTGTCCAAGTGCCTTAAGCGTTATCGCATGGGCGCATATATATGTCTGTCTAAAAGTCTCCGGCGAAATAATTCGACACTTAACCATTTTCCATATTAGCATATTTTCAGCTACCGCATTCCAAAAATCAATAATAGCTACCTGTGCTTGTTGATTTGATAAATTAGTTCCTCTTAAAATTAACTTAGAGGCATGAAATATCGCACTTAAAGTAAACAGCTCTTTTGATCTGTTTGATATAGAAGATTTCTCATACTCAACGCTACCTTTAAATATTGGAATTTTTTCAATACATTCCTTGGTCATAACAGAAAATACATCTCTATTATCATACAAGATATTTAATGATTTCGTTGGCCTGATTGCGTAGCGATTTAGATCAGAAAACATTTGTTGAGAACGTTCCAATCCCAAGTCATAATAAATAACGATTGATATGTCCTCATAACGTAAATCAGGGCAATCTTGAAGAGCGGCATCAATTGCCGCCCTTCGATGTTGTCCATCATTAATAATAATACGCGAATCAACAGGAATCTTCAATCTCCCTACATAACTTTCCTCGTTTACCGATTCAAATAAAATATCACCATCGACACAAGCAGTTAAAGCGGAAAAAACATAACTATTCCTATTACTTAAAATATAATCTCGCATTTCTGGAATACGTTGCTTATTTAATACACGTTGCATCCTCATATCAGGTGGTAATGAACTATCGGAATATGTAAATAATTTAGACACAAGATGCAGAGGACACATGACAACATAATATGGATACGTTGCCTGAATACCCTTAATTGCTGGGAGTTCAATAAATGACTCACAATTTTTCATGCTGCCACCTCGGAAGTTTATAAAATCAAAATGGAAGTTTATAAAATAACATACAAATATTATACGCTAACTTGACTGCAGCGTCAATAAAAAAGTAATCCTTCGCGCATTTTCCCATGTAAAATAGTACAACGAGGGGGTGATTACTATTAATATCACCTCCTCGTTGTACCATATACCATTCATCAAAATAATATTAATTATTAAACTTTCCATTTTTAAAACACTCAAAATATTCCTGATAAAATTCTTCGAGATTTGTATGAAACATCATTGTGTCCAATATAATATTAATACCACGAGAAGCATACTGATTCAAAAGATTTTCTCCCTTCAGAGATAAACGTGTTTTTGAATGAGAATCTATCAAAGAAGACATTAGCTTTTCAAGTTCATCAGCATTAGTCACGTTAACAGGGATACGTTTAGCTTCAGTGGCAATAAGCAAAGCTGCTATATGATCACCACTCTCTTTATAAATTCCTGGATATTCATCAACTAATTCCGAAGATTCTAAATCAGGTTTACTATCAATTTTAGCTTGTGCTAACCCAACTAAAGCACTTAGATAGTATCCATCAAATAAATATTCCAATTTATTCTTTTCTTTCCCTGTCAACGGTTCAAAAAATAATCTACATTTTTTGGGTAACCGAAACGGCATTTATTTCACCTCCTCACTTTGATATGCCGCAAAATAGCATTGTCCTTCTGTGCAAATAGCATTTTCTCCATCGCTCTGACCTTCAATTGTTAGATATTTTATATTTTTCATTGAATAAAACTTTTCTGCAAAACCAGAAACTTCTCCCGAAGTAACAAAAATAATGAGCTGTTTAAACAATTTCGGAATAATTGTTGCAACCTCACGACGTACATCTAAATCCATAGATGCTGCAGGCGAATCTACAATAAATGGAAAACCATAAGAAGAATGTTCAAATAATGAACCAATGTATGAATATGCTATTGCAAGTGTTTGCCCTTCACTTACTGCTGAACGGTCCTGAAGCATAAGGCTTCCATCTATTTTATCGACAACAATAGGATCATCCGGAAGTATTTCAGCTATCTTTTCATTTGTTTTTTGGATAATACCACGTTTTAATTTTGAAAGCGTTAATTTTTCTGTAATTTCAATATATCTAAGTAAGGTTTTTGCACGCCATGTATATTCATACGTACCAAGAGCTCTCTGATAGTTCTGGTCAGCCTCTTCATAAGCTTTATATGCCAACTGTAAATTATTTTCTTCCGTGGCCCTTGGGGTCCCTGAGGGAGCTTCCAATTCTGCTAATTCTCTTTTGTTGAAATTTATGTCATTTTCGATAACTTCAAGTTTCTGTTGTATTTCCTCAGCTTCTTTCAATGATGCTTCATCTAACTGCATCATAAGACGATTTAGGCTATTTTGAATTCCTTGAATTTTTTCTTTTGTTTTGGTCATTTCTTGTAATGCATCTGTTAATTCAGAGCCTCTTGTATAATTCCGCAATTTATCTTTTATTACATTTATAGCACTTAATTCTTCTGCACCCAAATATAATTCTGACCTTTGTAGAATGGTCTCCTTTTCTTTAGGACCAATTTCTCGACCGCAAATACACTCTGAGCTTTCAGCAAGTTCTTTAAAAAATTCCCTTGCTGTAGTCTTAGGTAACTTTAACGTTTGCATATTCTGCATCAGTAAAATCAAACGTTGGTGAAACTCTTCAGAAACGTAATACGGAAATACAGAATACCTTCCTACATTTTGAAGCGATTCGATAAGACTATTCTCTTGGCTTACTTTTTCTTCAAGAAGTTCTTTCTGTTGCCTTTTTACCGCTTCATTAGATTCCAGTAATTCTTGTTTTTGCTTTATAAGTTTCTCTTGTTGCTCTTCCATTTTCTTTATTTTTTCTGTAAGTTCAAGCTTTTTATTGCATAAAGATTCATAATGCCGTTTTTTATTTTCTCTTCGTGTTCGATTATTATTCAGACTAACTGATGTAGCTCCTTTAGATGCTGATTCTAACTGCTTTCGCTGCATTAAATCATTAACTTTCTGTTTAAGATTTTCGAGTTTGTCTATCTGGTACAAGTATAACACTGCGTTTTCAGCTTCACGGCTTTTAGCGTTAAGCGTTTTTCTTGCTTGTTCTCCATCGAACACAAACCTTTCAACAAATCCATCGCTATTCAAAACCTGTCTCATACTTCCTGGAAGTCTGTGACCATATTCAAGTCCTCCCGAAAGCCCTACATGAGAAGTTTCATATGTAATAGTTCCACATTCGTAATTTAAAATTAAAGTATACCTATAGGGATCATCTCCAAATTTAATTTTAATATAAAATTTTCCTATGGGATTAGTTGAATTAATTGGTTTAAACTCTCGTACTTGCTCAGCTGTCCATTTAGTTGCAGTGCCACTTAAAGCAGCTCTCATTAAATTTAACGTTGTAGTTTTTCCAGTTCCATTTTTCATCATTACAAGTGTTACATGTGGTAACTTATCACTCTTTGATATCAAATTAATATCTAAAGTATTAAGTCTACGTATATTTTCATATCCCCATCCGGTAATCCGTATTTCCACCTATGCTGCCCTCCTTAAACTTAATCTTCTCAATGGCATTATTTAAGTCTGAATCCATATACGACTCATCAAAAAAGTTTTCGATTATTTTGGGAAACTGCATTTTAAATTCTGGACTTTCATCCATGCCACTTACTATCTCCTCTATCGCTGATTCTAATTCTTCATATAACTTCATCTTTTCCCCTCCTCACAGTAGCTAACGATGACAACCATTCTCTACGTTCATCATCGACACTATATTCATTACCATCTTCATCTTCTGAACTAATACAAATAAAATCTACAACAAGAGCTCTTTTATCTGGATCATTAGGATTTATTCGTAAGCAACGCCCAATTCTCTGAGTTGTAACAAGCTTTCCTTTGTCAGAGGAAAATATAACAACATTTTTAACTGATTTAATATCAACACCTTCAGATATCTTTTTGCATGTAATCAAATAATTTATTGTACCATTGGCAAATCTAATTAAATTCTCTTTATCATCCTCACTATAATAAGTATGAAAATTAGGGAAACGATCAAATAATAATTTTTGAACATATATTCCATATTCCCTAGTCTCAACAAAAATAATGCAACGTTCAACAATATCAGGTCGGGTATTAATTATTTCCTTAAAAAGTGGAAGCTTGGCCTCAGATATTTTATTGACTCTGGCTAAATCTCGGTACATATCCTCTTCGTTAAATGCTTCACCCTTTTTTCTTTTTATTTCATATGCAGCAATAATATCTCTTTTCTTTTTCTTTTCTTCAGCTGTCAGTTGATAGTTGCATGTAATATAATCAAATTCACATAAAATTCCCCTTTTTATAGCATCTTCTAAAGAAAATTTAAAAATAATCTGACCAACTTCCGCTTTAATAAAATCATTTCCAATGTCATCATATTCTCTTTCTGGAGTTGCACTCAAACCAAGGCGATAACAATATTTAGAAATTTTTCCACTTAATGCTTTTCGAAGCGCTGGGGAACCCAATCCATGAACTTCATCAAAAATTATTAAAGTAGTATTATAGGCTTCCGGATCTTGCTGAATAAGTCTATCAAGCACCTCTGTTAATCTTCTCTCATCACGGGATACTAATAATATTGCATTACTTTTTGATAACACAAATGAAGGCAATTCTCTGAATTTAGTTCCATAATACTTGAATATATGTGCTTGTGAATCATTTCCTAATAACAATTCTTTCTCCCATTGGTCCAACAAGTCATTTCCATACATTGTAATTACTACTTTTTTTATTTTCTCTTTCCTATATAAAATATCAATGATTTTTAGAGCTGTCTTGGTTTTTCCGGTACCAGTCGCCATTTCAAGGAGTCCATTATACTTGGATAAGAACGCTGCAACAGCATCATCTTGATGTTTCCACTTATTTGTTATGTTACTGGAGGGGACTATGGAATATGGACGCGTTCCAGTCCTGAGCTTAAATAATTTTTTCTTTATTGCATCAGATGCCACAAATATGTCAACATTAGAATCTTCATTGTTCCAAAGTCGGTTAAACCTTGCAATATCCTCTTGAATGTAAGCTCCCATACCTTCCCAAGATTTAAAAATCTTAAAACTTTCATAATTCGAAAATCCTTTTTTGCTGTCATTCATAGAACTAGAAAACGATATCGTTTCCCCATTATCTCCATAGAAGATACCGAACTTGTCATGAAAATCGCCTTCTTTCAGATTTTGTGTAGGAATTGCAAAGCGCATCTCAATAATTCCATCATAAATCATCCAGCCAAAAGCATTTAGTACATCTGATTGTATTTCATCTGCAAGTTTGGATATGGAGTCTTCCAAAATCAAATTAAAGTGAACAGCTATATCCTTCATATTTGAAGCATGTTTAATAACTTCATAATCACATTTATCCAATATCGTACTTGTAATCCATCTAGCTTTTCCTCCCCTGCTTGCAAAAGCAGACATCCCAACACAATTCTTAGAAATCCATCCTGAGGCAAAATAACCAACCCCTCTATCATATAAAGAACACCATTTCAAACAAGGGACGTATAACTCTTCATTGATATTATTATCGGATGTATTCAATGATATTGGAATATTCGGCAACATATACTCAGTCTCCTTTGGATAGAACATTATCACAATTTTAATTTAAATCAATAATAAATAGTTATTTGTAAATTCTTATTTTTAAATAAAATAGTTTACATTACTATCATATTCGTTTTTTTATATCAAGTCAATAAAAGCATCTCCTGTATTTCTTCTTTAATATAAAAAATATATTCATTTTATATACTCCCCTATGGTTAAGAGCCATAGGGGAGTATACGATTAATATATATATCAATTTTATTTTATAAAAACAATTCTGCAAGATACACCATTTAATAATTCTGTCATCTACATTCATTGCCACTAAACTTATCTGTACTATACGCTTGAAAATATAAGCAACTTTTCTTTATACTTATAAAGCCCCATTAGCTCCACAATACGGGCAATTCTCGACTTCATAACTAATGAATACTTTGCACAAGCATCACAGATTGCCATCTCTCTAGTAGCATACTGCTCATCCAAGTACGTTTCCGGATGCTGCCAATTAACTGCTTCAAATACAATTTCAGCTATATCAGCCTAATCATTATACATACTCAGAGAATCTTCTCTGGTATAAATCGTATTGGATAGTTCCGGAACATAACATGGCTCTTGATGCTTATTTTTAAATGCATATGAATTCTTAAATATCCAGCCCTGCCGGTAATATGCCCTTTTAAACTCCTGCTATATTCCATCACCATCTACAATACAAACGCCAATAACTTCATTCCCTTTTTGATAATCATCTTTATAACTGCATTTTGACGGTTCAACTACACCAGTATATTGTTCCCATGTCTGGAATACAAGCACCTTGTCTTTGCAGCGGAACATAATATCTTCTCCTCCCTCCCAATGCTAATATAATTATTTTGATTTATTTGGACTGTGGCCCCGCTTCCATTTTTAATCTTTTTGTATTTCCTATCCACCTCTACAATCGTATCTCATTCTTTCTGTTCCTCCAAAATAACAATCTGATCCTTAACCCGGTCATATTTATAGACACTATCTGACAGAACGTCCTCCTCCGGCACTTCACTCTCATTTATCTGACCAACCGTTTTCTGCAAATCTCCATAATCCAACTTCCCATCATCAGGGACCAAAATAGTTTCATGCAGGCTGGAAGGCAATATAACAATATCTGAATTTTGAGTATCAGCGAAATTCTTCAAACACCCGTCGTATAAAATGCACCCAGCGCCGTTAATCTGTTTTCTATTCGAAAGGACATATAAGGGTTGTTTCTGCGAATCAAAATCCAGCAAATCATCTACCATCTCCTCCATTTCCAATTCCTCTAAATCTCCTTTCAATATATCACACATAATTTCTTTCATTGTTTTAATTTCTGGTGGCAACAATATGGGAGTATTTCTCATTGCCAAACGATACAGTTCATCTTTATCCACTCCCCAAGGTTCCATATGGGAGTTGTGAATCAAAGCTGTCATTTGCCCTTCTTTGTGCACATCCAGAATCAGATAAAATACCACTGCCAAGTCCAGAAACTCAATATATGGAACATCCTTTAAAAGTTCCTGATTCTTTTCCATTTGGATCAGTTTAAAAGCCACCTTATCTCTTAGATTATTGAAATCCAAAAGCTCTCTCATATTCCCCAGAACCACATCATCATTCTCCTTATATGCCGATATAATATCTTCCAAAATTTCCTGTAATGACATACCATGGGTAAAATGCATATAATATGAATTTAAATAAATTGTTGGAGCAATACTTTTGCTCACCTCCCCAATAATCAGCCCATCCAGAACAATTCCGTTATTTTTTGTTATCTTCTGAATGCGGATTTTATAATTGCTCCCTAATCTTTCCTGTACTGCTGCTCTGACTTCCTCCAAAAACTGATTGTACTCCATTTGATTTCCTCCATTAGTTTAAATTTATACACATAAAAATAAGCACCTGCTTTGATGCTCCTTTTGCAAAATTAATTTGTTCTTCTTTCGTTTCTATCATTACTACATAACCAATTACATACTCAGACCTCCTCATAAGCAAGCTGGTACATTAACTCTCATCCAATACTTCATCAAATAAGCATAAAGAGGCTATAGTCCCAGACTCAGACTATAACCTCTCTCTTTACTCATTTAAACTGTCTCTTTATTCTCTCTTTCATAATCAAACCGAACCCTCCCTACGAGATAAATAGGTACGGTTATCTTCCAGTCTGTTATCCCACCATAAGTATCCCCTTTCAGGAAATAAATTGCTTCCACCTTACCATCATCAATCAGCATCTGCGCCGTTTTTTCCTATTGCTTTACCGGTCTTTACTTCAATGTCATAAGTTTTATCATTGACGATATTTCCTATCAGAAAGTCAATTTCTCCAGTCTTATAAGTACCAAGCATAGGGGACATTCCTGAAAGTTCCATATTCCGGTTTCTTTTAAGCAAGTCAATGAAAACAAAATTCTCACTTAAATATCCTGAAGCCGCATTTTCCTTTATTCCACTTGCTTTCAGGAAATATCTTGCCACGCCTAAATCTCTAAAATAAAAGCGCATGTTTGGCCTTGTATCCCCAGGATTGCATTCTACTGCCTTATCACAATATCCTATAATGTCAGAACGGTATAGCCAGGCAATCACTGCATTAATACTTTTCTTTGTGGTTCTATTGCTTTCTTCATTAAATATAATACGTGATAATTCTGTGATTAAGTCATCTTGTCCCTTTTTCTCACGAACAGAAAGCTGTGCAATCGCAGGAAATATCCGCTCAAATAAATTCATTTCCTGTATATTGCCTAAGTACCTTGTTGATTCTTCTATAAAAGTCCTAATTATCTGCATCAAAACTCTTCTGCACTCTTCCGTATCCTGGGTTTCCAGATAACAATTTACGACAGCTGGATAACCACCAGTTTCACAGTATATCTTATAATATTCTTTAAGTTCATCATATTGCTGGTGAAGGCTGGAACCAAACAAATCAACTTCATCATAAATATTCTGTTTGCCGAATGCATCTAAAAATTCTTCAAATGACAATGTATTAAGCATCAATTCTTCCGTGTCTCCCGCTTAAAGGAAATACCCCTTTTCCACTGTCTTTCCCAGGTAACTTCCTATAAACACAAAATGACATACAAATTCCTTTGAAAATTCCCTGATCCAGGAATATACTTTCGCAGATTCTTGAATTTCATCTATAATAATAATCGTATCTTTGTTATCCTCAAACCGGGAATCAAACAAGCTGAACGCTTCATGCAATGGTCTTTCTATCTGTGGCTCTCCAGGCATGCAGATACCTGCTCCATACATGCCAGGAATTGTTCACCAGATGACTGAGTCATATTGATATAAATATAAATTTTGTAATTATTTCTTGCAAATTTATCCACAATAAATGTTTTTCCAGCCTGTCTGGCTCCTTTTAATTGAAGGACCTTACCTCTGTCACGTTGCTTCCAACGAAGCAGATCTTTGTAAATAGTTCGTCTCAATTCCACTCGAATTACCCTCCTTTTTTAGAGTATTTCCAGTAACACGCCCAACTCTGATTCAAAATCCATTAAGCAAAATATATTACTGAAGTCCTTATCTTTCATCGTAATGGTTCTTCTTTCTCATAACTTTAAAATATCTTTTAATCAGAACTGATTCTTCTTAATTACCTTTCTCTGCCTCTGTTGAAGAACAAAGTCACTGACTATGGAATAAAATCCCTGTTCCTCTTCCGTTTCTGCCTCAAGGATTAACTGTGTAGCCTCAGCCAGATCTAATTTCAGGCATTCGTTGTATAACATTTTCAAGGTCTCATTCGTTGACATATCATAACCCCTTTCTTATAAGTAAATCCATTATATTGTAGAAACATGGCAGAATACAACAAGTACACAAACATTTAGCCAATGCCTTTTTTTAATGTATCCATTACTCCGAATTCTCTTTTTTATTCCACCTCACCGCTTTCCAATGTTTCCAGCAGACACTCATTCCGGATCTCGCTCATATCAATAGAAAGCTGGGTTTTCACCGTTTCATCCAAGGTTATTGCTTTCTGAAAATCCGACTTAATCGGTGCATATTTTAACAGCTGCTTAATCACCGTTTTTTTCGCCATCCCCTCATAATTACTTTTCCATGGACTGAAATCTGAGGTAAAAGCCTTGGAATAGCGGGTGGCATAGGCATCCACATAACTTCTGCTCATAACTTCAAAACGAAAACCACCGTTATCCAGCCGGAAAATTGCATAGAAAGCCCTGATCTCTCCCGGCTCATCAAAAGATGGCCGATGAGTCAAAGACGGATGAAGTCCCAACTCATAAGAAAATTCATCATTTTCATAGACCACCTGTGCCTCAATACTCTGCATTCTATCATTGCGATATGCCAGATCAATCAGTCCTCGATACCCCAGCTGAAACTGACACTCCAATACCCCTTTATTTTTATATGGAATTAAATATGCCTGTCCCAGAGGCGTATTTGGCTCCAGCCCTAGCTGAGCCGCATTCATCAAAGCCGCAATAAAACTCATAGGAGTACATTCTCCCAGCTTGGGAGTATTGTTTATTGCAGACAACGCCATACGCGTAAATCGTTCTGGCGTAAGAATACTGGGAAGCGCCCGTTTGATTTCCGGTTCAAGAGCCTTAACCATATCAACGATTGTCATATTTTTTGTCAGCCTGACGGATTGACTTTGACCTCCGCCGCCTGCTGCCCTCTTCTCTAATTCCTGTTTTATATCTGACATTTTCTCAGTCCTTCCATTTTAGTTTATTTAATCATTTAAAAAGGACCATCCTGCATCCAGCAAGACGATCCCTCTCATCAATACTCAAAATATCAAATTAACATAATCACGTCTGGAATCAACGACTGAATATATAATTCTGTTTGATTCCGCTCTTCTATCTTATAAAAAACCAAATCATTTACCTGACTGTCCATCTTTATATTCTTATTACATTACAGGTCATGAGATTTCCTAACTAAAAGATTTTTTTGGATATCCGAAAATGTATCCTTTATGGGAGTTGTGCTCTCGTTATCCACATCAGCCTGAGCTTCCGCCAGCATTTTCCACAATTCCAGTTCAGTTTTCATTTTTCCATACTGGACATGGCTCATCAAAACGGTATCCTCCCGACCATTTACTGTAATAAAAACTGGTTCTTGGGATTCCCGTGTTAAGGCTGATATCCCCAAATACTTATTTTGTAAATCAGATGAAGGTCTGATTGCTTCCATTGTGCGTCCTCCTCGTCATGATTTTATTGCATTATTATAACGAGATAACAATACATGTACAACTGCATTTATTCATTGAGCAAAACAAGCATCATGTTAAATGCTAAACTTAAGCCTCTACAACTTTAATACCTCAAGCAATTACGCAGCTCTGACCGTAAATCGCCTCGACTGGCTGCTCTTGGCAAAGTTCCGGTAAAGATCCGGTCGTTGCTCTTTTATCCGCT
>Ga0316600_10000477_pt1 | contig 19214 bp, 19 predicted proteins | sample OWC_soil_day5_CT_FD_207652 | JGI IMG/M metagenome (GOLD analysis project Ga0316600, IMG submission 207652) | Wetland soil microbial communities from Old Woman Creek delta, Ohio, United States - OWC_soil_day5_CT | ecosystem: Environmental > Terrestrial > Soil > Wetlands | place: USA: Ohio... | reverse complement strand
TTAAAGGGGGTACAAGCTATGATTGTCCACAGATTCCGAAAAATTATACACAGATTTTTTTATAACCAATGATTTTTCAGTAGAATGATAAAAATGGACATTTTAAGTGCCTACTGAATAGTTACATTAAAAGAATTATTATTATTTCTTTATTTATTATACTTGTAAAAATATACATAAAATAGGTAATTATTCTTGAGTTAATGCAGGAATGTTTCTATACTTAAATGAATATTAAGATATATTATATTTTATGGTGTAGTTAGGTATGTGTATTGAAGTTTATTTAGAGTATTCAGAAAATTTGATTGGAATTTGTCGTGTTGAATCTGCTATTTCGTATGATCATGGTAATAAGATAAAAGATTATCAGGAATTGGTTGATAATCATGGCTTTAATTATAGCGATGGAGAAGATAGCAGTAGAGAAATAGTTGATTATGTTGCGGAAGAAACAAAGTTGGATAAGAGTTTAATTCATATAATGGATTAAATCATATAAAGACTTGGACTGTTTTTGACAAGCTAGCTTACGTCCTTTTTGAATGATGTAAATGAAGAGTGTTAAATTGCTAAAAGAAGTGTTATCGTATTTTTTTAAGATAGAAAAGTGGCTTAGTTTTAATATCACTATATTTAGTATAAGGAAAGCCGGTGAGAGTATGAGCTATATTAAACAATTGAGTCTCAGAGGGTTTAAAAAATTTGAAACATTAGATATTGTTTTTGATAAAGATGTGAATATTATTGTAGGAGAAAACGAATCTGGAAAAAGTACGATACTAGAAGCGATTAATATTGTTTTAAATCAGCAATATAAAAATTTAGATAAATACATTGTGAAAGATCTGATTAATTCTAATCAGATTGTATGTTTTAAAAATGATCCTACAGTAGATAAGTTACCACAAGTAGCAATAGAATTGAGATTTGAATTTGCTACTTGTAGGGAGCCTTATATTTATTATGGTGAACATAATTTATGTGGAAGTGGAAATGACGATTATGGCATTCTATTTGAATGTAAATTTGATGGTGAGGCATATGAAGATTTACTTAGAACAGAAATCGAATCTGGTGAAATACCTTATGAATACTATATAATGACGTGGACTACATTTCAGGGAACTAGTTATAAAGTGATGAAGAAACCATTAAGTTCTATACTTATAGATACATCTATAACGGACACTTCCAATTCGTTTAATTATTTTAATAGGGCTTTGTTTAATGCAAAATATACAGATGCGGAACGGATGAGTGCAAAGAATAAATTTAGGCATGACATTGAAGCAGCTTTTAAAAATATTGGATTAGAACAAATAGATGAAACGAGAAATTTTGGAACCAATAGTAAAAAATTAATTTTTGAATCAGTGATATCCGTATTTGATGAAGGAATACCACTTGAAAATAAGGGAAGTGGTATGGAAAATTTGATTAAGACTCAAATAGCATTAGATAAAAGAAAAAGTAATTTAGATGTGGTTATGATTGAAGAACCAGAAAATCATTTGTGTCATGCCAATTTAATGAAAATGCTTGCGGAAATAGAAAAGAAAATTAGTACAGCACAATTAATTATCACTACGCATAGTAATATGATAGCAAGTAGGTTAAATCTTAATAATGTAATTTGGATATGTGAAGAATCAGCAATGCGACTTAATTCTGTAGATGGCAAAGTTGCTGAATTTTTTGTAAAGGCAGATGATAATAATTTTTTGCAATTGTTGCTGAGTAAAAAAGCAATTTTGGTGGAAGGTGCAACAGAATATTTATTATTACCGTGGATTTACTTAAAAGTAACAGGAAGGAATATTGAGGAAGATGGTATTAGCGTTATTTCATGTAACGGGATCTCCTATAAAAATTATTTAGAAATAGCTTTGAAAACAGAGAAAAAAGTAGCGGTAATAACCGATAATGATAAGAAGTCTAAGAATATAGATGAGATGAATGATTTTAATCAAACGCATCAAAAACAACAAATCTTTATGGATTTAGCTGTAGAAAATTGGACATGGGAAGCTTGCTTGTATAATCTTAATAAGCCATTATTTGATGAAAAAATAAAAGTTCAAAATGGTGCTGAATACAAATTTCATGATGTCGATTATGGAAAAGTATTAGGAAAAATGTTGAATAATAAAGTAGAAACAGCATATCAAATACTGACTAAAAAATATACAATTGAGGTGCCTGAATATGTAAAGGATGCTTTAAAATGGGTAAACAAGTAATATTAGCTGTAGCGGGAGCCGGTAAAACATATTCTTTGTGTCATAAACTAAATCCAAAGGAAAGAAATCTAATTATTGCTTACACAAACCAGAATGTTTTTAATATAAAAAAGGAATTGGTAAAAGCGTGTGGAGAAATTCCTATACATACAAAAGTAATGACTTTTCATAGTTTTATCTATCAATTTTTTATTTGCCCATATGAACCAACCATTAAAAATTTTTTTAAATTTAAGAGCTTTAATCGAGAAGGTATTTCCTTTAAAAAGCCTCCAGAAGCAAGAGTGTTTAAAAATGGAAGATGTATTCCTAATAAAGCATATCATAGAAAGGATGAATTTGAGCATTATACAATTAAAAATCGTTATTATTGTAGTTTGATGTCAGAACTAATTTTATCAGTTAAAAATAAGAAACTAAATCTTCAGAAACGGTGCATATCCAATTTGATAAAGTTTTTTGATCATGTTTATGTAGATGAGTTTCAAGATTTTAGAGAATATGATTATAAATTCCTTATGACAGTTGTAAAAGGTGTCAAGAATATTACACTTGTAGGGGATTATTTTCAGCATTCCGTTAGTGGACAAAATAATAATGGACAGCCTTTTAAAAATAAAAGAAATTATATTACATATGAAGAATATATTAACCTGTTAGAAAAAGCTAATTTAGACATTGATAATAAAAGTTTAATAGGGTCAAGAAGATGTCCCAAAGAAATTTGTTCTTTTATCGCTGAAAAATTGAAGATTAAAATAGATGCTGATAATGAAAATAATGGGTGTGTAATATTTGTAAGAGCTGAAGATATGACTAGAATCATCGAAGATGATAAAATAAAAAAGTTGGTGTATATGAATGCCGATAAGTATACATTTAATGTGATTAATTGGGGCTATTCAAAGGGTGATACATATAAACATGCGTGTGTTATATTAACAGATACCTTTGATGATATAGATAAAGAAAACTTTGCTATAACATACACAACTACAATCAATAAGTTATATGTTGCCTTAAGTAGAACGAAAGGAAATTTATATATAATTAAGAAAAAGGATTTTGATTTAGTTAAGGGACAATATTTGCAAAATTCATAATGTAAAATAATATTTTTTGCTCAAAAAAACGAATGTATAGTCCGCTTTGCTAGAAATATTAACAATGTGATAGGGTCTAAAAAAGCTTAATTACGCTAAGTTAATTTTGGGATTATCAAAATTTATACTTATATATTATAACCATGAATAGCTTGCAAGCCTTTGAATATATCAAAGAGCCCATGCAAAGGAACATAGTAACATACAAAACGGGTACTAGCTTTAATTGGCTAGTGCCTATTTTTATTTTAAGGAGGAAATCATGGAATTATTAAACACGCAAAAAAAAGAAATTTCATTGCAAGCATTATCTGATGTAGAGCTATTAAGCGTATTTCTACCCGAACAAACAGCGAATGATCTTATTGCTGAATATCAAAGTATTTATGGTCTTGTAATGCGAACATCATCAATCGAACTTGCTCATGTAAAAGGTATAGGCAAAGCTAAGGTGCAGAAAATTAATTGCATCAAAGAGATTTTAAATCGCCTTCACAGCGAAAAACAAAAACAGATAGTACAAATAACCGTACCTAAAGACATAGCAGTTTATATGCAAGATATGGAGAATTTAGAGCAAGAAGAGTTTAGAATCATTATGCTAAATACCAAAAATAAAATTATCGGTCAGCAGATGATTTCACTCGGTACTGTAAATGCAACGCTAGTATCAGCAAGAGAAATATTTAATCCAGCAATAAAAGCAATGGCTACAACCATTATCCTAGTACATAACCATCCAAGCGGTGATCCTACACCGAGTAAAGAAGATATAAGCGTAACAAACACAATGATGAAAGCAGGCAATATAGTAGGGATAAAGATACTTGATCATGTTATTATCGGTAAAAGTAAATACTGTAGCATGAAAGAATCTGGTTTTATGGATCAAATTCAAATAAAGCAATAAATGGCGAGTAGGCAAAGAAAGCTTACTCGTTATTTTTTCGCCAACTTATAAACAGAGTTATTCAGTATTATTCACATAAAATCAAAATGAAAAGGGGATTTTTATCATGAAACAAGGTAGAAGCATCATTGAACTAGCAAAGGAATTAGAACGCCAACGCATGGCAAGAAAAGACTTTATCGCAGATACCCGCAATCTCGAAGTATACACAAAAGATGGTATGACTCAATTAGCTTTAGGTCTTAACGATACGACAGAAACATTTATTATTAATGAACTAGCCCATAATCAAATCGCAGCTAGACTTCAAATACCACAACGGTATTACAGCAAAATGCGAGAAGAATATCCAAGCCTTTTAGACGATAATATCAACAGTTGGTTTGGCAAAAATGGCGAACGTAGAATGCTGCGTGTTCTTGACGGCAATATTAGAGCATTCCTGTCTGACCGTTACCGTAGACTAGATAACTTAGAACTTGCCGATGCGGTATTGCCAATCATCAAGGAGATGAAAGGTGCAGAGATTGTATCAAGCCAAGTCACAGATACCCATATGTTTATCAAGGTAATTAATAAACGACTAAAAGCAGAAGTCACAGCAGGTGATGTTGTACAAGCTGGCATTGTAATTAGTAATAGTGAAGTTGGTTTAGGCAGTCTAAAAGTAGAACCACTTATTTATCGTTTGGCAAAGAATTGTTTGGCAATAAAGAATAATGATTTTATAAAAACTTCTTGTGTGAGCAAGAAGTTTTTATAAATTTTTATGGGATTTTAGAATATATTTAGTTTATTTTTAATAATAAACTAAATATATTCTAATTGTTTTATTAAATTTTTATTAATTTTTAAATAAACAAAAAATAAACTAAATTTTACTTATAAATTTAGTTTATTTAGAATATAATATAAATATGAGGAGGGATGAAGATGCTTGAACGTGATTTATTAGAGTTAGTAGAAAAAATACAAAACTACCAAACAGAATTTTATGATATTGAGGTAAAAGAAGCACATGAAGGGTGTCCTAGAAAATTATACGATACTATATCTGCTTTTTCTAATCAAAACGGTGGGGGAATATTAGTATTTGGTCTAAAGGAGTCTGCAAATTTTGCGGTAGTTGGTGTATATGATCCTGCTGATTTACAAAAAAAGATGACTGAACAATGTAAGCAAATGTCACCTATTGTAAGACCAGTTTTTACTTTTTGTAAAAGTGATGACAAAATCATTATGGCAGCTGAAATTCCAGAAATTGATGTTACCGACAAACCATGTTTCTATACAGGAAAAGGGCGTTTAACAGGTTCGTATATACGAGTTGGAGATTCTGATGAGCAAATGACGGAATATGAAATGTATAGTTATGATGCCTTTAGAAATAAATATCAAGATGATATTCGTTTAACTGAAAAGGTACCATTTTCAATGCTAGATAAAAATAAATTGGATGCTTATGTTATCGGATTAAAAAATAAAAAAATTAGATTAGCTACAATGAACAATGAAGAAATTTATGAGCTGATGGGAGTGACTAAGAGTAATATTCCAACTTTAGCGGGAACAATGATGTTTTGTAAATATCCACAAGGTTATTTTCCACAATTTTGTATTACTGCTGTTGTTGTTCCAGGATATGAAATTGGTGAAGTTGGTAATATGGGAGAACGTTTTATAGATAATAAAAGAATTGATGGAACAATTCCAGAAATATTAGAAGAAGCGGTACGTTTTGTTTATAAAAATATTGCAATTAAAACAATTATTGATAAGGAAACTGGTCAAAGGCAAGATAAAGCAGAATATCCAATGGAGGCAGTTAGAGAAATTATATTAAATGCGTTAATTCATCGTGATTATAGCATTCATACGGAAGGTATACCAATACAAATTCTCTTATTTAAAAATAGGCTAGAAGTTAAAAGCCCGGGCGGATTATATGGAAGGTTTAGAATTGATCAGATCGGTAAAGCACAGCCTGATACAAGGAATCCTGTAATTGCTACAATGATGGAAGATATGTCACTTACTGAAAATCGTTATTCGGGGATACCGACAATTCGAAGAAGCATGAAGCAGTTTGGTTTAAAAGAGCCTGTATTTGACGATGCTAGGAGTTATTTTTCTGTAATCTTATATAATGAGCCAGTGAATGTGATTAAAAGCGAAGAAGCAGGAGATTTGGTTGGATTTTGCAAGGTTCCAAGAACTAGGAATGAAATTGCTGCATATTTAGGTTTGAAAACCAATTACCATGCTATGCAAAAATATATTTTACCTTTAATTGAAGAAGGTAAATTGAAGTATACAATACCAGATAAGCCAAAGAGCAAAAATCAAAAGTTTGTTGCTGAATAATAGAGAAGAATATGGTATGATTGTATTGTTGATAAGGAAATTTAGGCAAAAGGAACAACAAGGTTTTGACCACATTTTGACCACAAACCTCCAAAGAATGATTAATAATTGTTAATGTGAAATAAGAGGTTAACTAATATCAATCCAGTAAAATCATGAATCCATCCCTCTCTGCCAGTAGTAAATTCAAGGCTTCGCGTGGTTTGCGTGGGGTCTTTTTTTGTTGCGTGAAAATAAAGTTGTAGATTATTGAATTGCTTATATCAGGATTTATATTATAATAGTAATTAATACTATATGTACGGAGTAGCGTATAAATTTAAGTTCATCTGGGTGATAATCTATATGGAGGTGGTTAAATGGCAATACATATTTCAGAGTTATCAGTTGATACCTATAGAGGTATCAAAAATTTAAAAATAGATAATTTAGCAGATATTAATATTATTACGGGTGATAATAATGCGGGGAAAACCAGTATTTTAGAACTTATTCAAAATTTAAATGATGTTATCGATATAAATACATGGCTTTCGCCAGCTCGTGGAATTTATGAAAGAATTTCTAAATATGAAAAAATGGAAAATTTATTTAATATTAATAATGATGATAAATGTGTTTCGTATGCAGTGACAATGAGAGAGAATGCGAAACGTTTAAAAATTGGTTTAAAAGCAGATAAGGAGCTTTTGACTTTATCAAAAAATGAAATGTTGGAGATACAAGGTGTTCTTGATAGTGCTGGAAGAGAAATTCTCAATAATTATGCGTCTAGTGAAAATGAAAAAATAATTGAAGATGTTGAACGATATGTATTTGAAATTTATTGCAATGATGAATGTAATAAAAAAGGTATAATATATAATTTTACACAGGCTCGCATTCGATCATCTAAAGAAGAATCTCTTAATATTATAAAAACAATATATATTTCTCCAGTACAACATGCAGAAGGAAGAATGTTTTTAAGTGACGTGTTAGATGATGCTGAGCTTTATCAAGAAATGCTTGAGGTATTAAAAGAATTTGATGAAAATATTATAAGTATTAACGCAGATAAAACAAATAATTTATTTAGCAGTACAGCTATTTATAAAATATTATCTAAGAATCAAAAGAGAGCATTGCCACTTAATGTATATGGCGATGGAATGAAAAAAGCAGTGCTTTTGATGAGTGCTGTAGTGAAAGCCAAAGATGGTATTCTAATATTAGATGAATTTGAAACAGCCATTCATACATCGGCGATGGATAGAGTCTTTCGTTGGATATTAGAATCTTGCAAGAAATTAAATGTACAGTTATTTATTACCTCACATAGTAAAGAAGCCATTGATAAAGTTTTAAAATGTGCGCCAGAGTTGCAAAACTCAATGCGATTGATTACGCTGTATAAAAAGCCAGATAAAGTAGTAGCAAGAGTTCTAGACGGAGTAGAAGCTATTGAAACTCAAGACGAATTAGGACTGGAGTTGAGATAGTATGAAAAGCGTTATTTTATGTGAAGGTGGAACTGACCTTACATTAATTCAATATTTTATGGAAGTTGCAAATGGTTGGGTGTATAACAAAGATGATAATGCTGGAATAAAGGTTGGTAAATCACGAAAAGCTTTTTTACATGATGAAGATTATCTGTTGATTGCTCAAACAGGTGGATGTACGAAGCTATGCCCATGCTTAAATAAACTTATTACCTTAATCAAGCGTGCTGGTAATACGGCTGAGCTTATTGATAAGATTGTAATCATCAGTGATAGAGATGAATTTGATAGTGCTGTAAATTTTATTGATGATATTAATAATCTACTAGGTGCATATCAAGTTGAGGTATTAAATCAAATGCAGGAAAATCAATGGGTTAAATGTAATATAGAAAATGATGTTAAAGAAGTTGTGTCATTTGAAATAATGTTATTATTAATTCCTTTTGAAACAACAGGGGCGTTAGAAACATTTCTGTTAGAAGCAGTTGCTAAAAGTGATGATTATGATAAGAATCTCATAGTTAAAGGAACTCAATTTGTGGATACTATTGACCCAGAAAAGAAGTATTTAACAAAACGTAGACATAAAACAAAAGCAAAATTTGATATTTATTTCTCTATTAGAACACCAGTAGAACAATTCTCGGAAAGACAAAATATTTTAAGAAATATTAATTGGGAAGAATACGAACATATTCAAGAAAGTTTTAAGATGCTAAAGGAACTACATACGAATAGAAACTGACCACATTTTGACCACAAACCTCCAAAGAATGATTAATAATTGTTAATGTGAAATAAGAGGTTAACTAGTATCAATTCAGTAAAATCAAGAATCCATCCCTCTCTACCAGTAGTAAATTTAAGGCTTCGCGTGGGCTTGCGTGCGGTCTTTTTTGTTGTGTAAAAATAATAGTTGAAATTAATGCGAATATGTAGACTTGATTAAAAATAGATTAATTGTAAAGTAGACGATCAAATTGAACAGTGGAAGAAAAACCTAGTAGACGTGAATAACGTCTATTTTTTTTTTTTTATAGTTTAAAAATTGATTCTTAAAGAATTTATTATATTGAGAGGTTTTATAGATAATAAATTTGGAAAGGAGAGGAAGTTGTGAGCGATGATGTAATTCAAAGACTTTTTAACAAAATTGACAATCTATCTGATCGCTTGGCACGAGTAGAAACAATGCTGGAAGAACGCGAGAAGAAACAGACAAACATTGCAGGCATAATAGCATGGTTAGTAACAACGCTCATTGCTTTATATGCTGCGGTACTTCATTAAAGTGGAAGGGAGATTTTATCAATGAAAATTTGTATAAACGGAGGACATTATCCAGGATTAGATAGTGGTGCATGCGGTAGCTATCTACAAGAAGCAGATGTAACAAAAAATATTATGCAGAAGGTCGCCGGTTATCTACGTAATGTTGGCTATGAAGTATTAGAAGTACAGGAAAACGAGTTATTTGATATTACAAACGCTAGTAATTCATGGGGCGCTGAGTTATTTGTGTCACTACATTGTAATGCTGCAGCGAATACTGAAGCAAAAGGAACAGAGGTTTTTTGCTATGACCTAAACGGTCAAGGTGCAATGCTCGCGCAGTGCATACAAAAGCAAATCATAAGTAGTTTAGGAACTATAGATCGTGGCGTAAAGGAAAGTAAAGCTTTATATGTGCTAAAACATACCGATTGCATAGCCTGTTTAGTTGAAACGGCATTTATATCGAACGAAAATGATGAAAGTTTGTTAGCCAATCAACTAGATGACTTTGCCAGAGCAATTGCGAGAGGTGTAACTGATTATTTTCAATGAATGGAGGTGAAAATAATGAAAGTAACATTTGTCTTTGTAGGTGGAGAAAGTAAAGTGGACAAGCCTTTTGGGGAAGGTGGTGAATAAAATGGCATATATAACAGCAATCATTGAATTTTGTAAACCTTATGCAATAAAACTGGCAGAAAAATTAATACCAGTTTTAATAGAAAATATTATTTTAAATAAAAGAAAGAAGGAATCAAAAATGGCAGAAGAGACAACGACATCAGTAGTGGAGACTCTAAAAGATACAGTGACAGCAGTGGGACAAACAGTAGCAGTAGTAGCAGAAGCTACAGCAGAGCAACAAGTCAAAGCAAAAATGAATGAAGAATTAGAAGAATTCGTTACCAAAAAAAAAGCGGAAATCGTTACGACAAAAAACAGCTATGTAAAAGTTCGCGACCAATTATACATCACACTAGTAACAGCCTCAGAAGCAGAACTGGATGCGCAAGTTTCCGTTCTTGGTGTCAAAGCGTTAGCACAACTGGAAAAATTAATTGCGAAGATGTAAATACAAAATTAAACCATGATACAACACGAAAGGCGTTTAACTCAGTTTTAGAGTTAAGCGCCTTTTTAAATTTTTTGTAGAGTTATAGTTTAAAAATTGCAATTACAAGAATGTATATAGGTGAAAGCCGATATACAGGAAAAACACATTTCAAAATAAAAGTTCCTTGGCTATATTGGATTCACAAATAATAATTTAATTTGGAGGAATGTAAAATGGCAACAGTAGGACAGTATGAATTAGATTCATACACAAAATTATTATTACATTTGGATGAAAGTACATTTAAAGATGAATGTGGGAATACCATATCAAATAATGGTGTTATATTTGATTCTACAACTAAAAAGTTTGGAGCGGGAAGTGCTAAGATTACATCATCACAAGCATCATATTTATTAGCAAGTGGCTCCGAGAGTGATTGGGATTTTGGTGGAGGCGATTTCACTATAGATTTTCAATTATATGTAACATCTAACCCTGATACTACTAATTTAATTAGATATGGTACAAGTGAAAATACAGTAGTGACACCTTTTCACTTGTATTTAGAAAACAATAAAATTAGAGTATATATGTCTTTTGATAATGCTAATTGGAATGTTGGTCCTGTATATTCTCCTGCGATTACTTTAAATGATTTTAACCATGTTGCTATGGTTAGAAGTGGGTCAGCCATTAATTTTTATTTAAATGGTGTATCTTTTTATAATTACACAACTGCCTCTCCATTCATTGCCATTGCATATCCATTAGTCGTTGGTAGTGTATCAAATGGATTTGATGGTTATATTGATGAAGTAAGAGTATCAAAAGGAATTGCGCGTTGGACATCGGATTTTAACCCTAAAGCACCAATAAACTTAATTGCTGTAGCAGGCGACTCCCAAGTAACATTGTCATGGACTGCAGTTGATGGCGCAACTAGTTACAATGTAAAACGTTCGACAACTGCAGGCGGTACATACACGACTATTGCTAGTAATGTAACTGGTACTAGTTATGTAGATACTAGTGTAACGAACGGTACTACCTATTATTATGTAGTTACTGCTGTAAATGCTGATGGTGAAAGTTCGAATTCAAATGAAGCTTCTGCTACGCCGGAGGGTATTAGATTATTACGAATTACCATGAATGATTCTAGTGAACGTGAGTATCAGGTAACTTCTTCTGAGGCTGATAAGTTTATTGCATGGTGTAATCGTACTGTCGATACGGGGACTGCGTATTATATTTTTAATAAGGTTGTCGGTTCACAAAATAGCAAAGAGTATTTATTCTTTGAAAAGATTATTAGCTTTGAAGTTTTTAAACTTTAATAATTAAATTAAAAGGGCTCCAATTATGGACTGCTCCTTGTCAAGTAGACAGCAAAAGATTGTATTGTTTACAAATTAGTATACATCGAATATAATAAACATATACTAAATAAACCAAAAACGCCCTGTTCGTATCAGGACGTTTCGGTTGAGTAAGTGGGTCTACCTGCAAAGTTCAAGTAGCGCGACCAACGCTAAAATGAATTTGCTAGAAATTGTTAGTTTGAACTTGCCAATCTCTAACTGCACGGTATCACCTCCTTATTCAGTTTTAGCAGGCTAGTTAGCGCTAGCCTGTTATCTATTATAATCCAATATTACCAATTTTGACAGCTTAAAGTAGGCTGTCTTTTTTGATGCTTAAAAATAAAAAATAGACAAAGGGACTGTGCGTATTTTTTTACGATTCTTTGGCAATTTGCACGAAGGTTGGATTAACGATGCGGATATAATCGTCTAATTTCATAAAAATAGATTTTGTAAGTTCCCCTGCATTGAAGACGATTTCCTCATTTTGTTTTACGAGGGGATCGACGATGAGGGGAAGCTCTTCATTGAAGGAAAAAGGGGGAATGGCGCCGATTTCACATTGTGTGATTTCTTTGGCGGTTTCTTTTGGGGCGAAGATTACTTTTGGTGCGCCTGTATAGGTTTTCAGTGCCTCTAAATCAAGCATTTTATCGCCGGGGATGATGGCTAGGTAATAATGTTTTTCTTTTTTTGTTATTTTTGCCATAATCACGATCGCTTTCATTGCTTGACTAGGCTCATTGCCCCTGATTTTCGCGATTTCTTCGCTGCGCCCCTCGGCTTCGTGGGTGCAAATACGGTATGTACAATGATTTTCTTCTAAAAATGCAATTAAATTTTCGTGAATTGTCATAGTTAAGCTCCTTTTGATAAGATAACAAGATTATTTTATTCCCTTCTTAAATTATATGCAAGGTGAACGATATTTTTGTATAATAAGGAGTAATGTACTTATATAGTGTATGTTATTTGGTAGATTTGGAGTGTTGGATAGATGGAAAAAGGAAAAGTGATGCGGAATTTATTGGGTTTGTTATTGGTTAGTATTGCAGTGTTTGTTAGTATGTCGTATATCAAGAGTTTTCATGGCAGAAATACATTGCCTAGAGCGGTGGTAGAGATGAAGACAAATGAGGTCGTGGAAGACGACAAAAAAGCGATTATACAGCAGGAAAAGGCAGAGCAGGTGGAAATCAAATATTATGTGACGGTTGATGATACCTTGGAGAAGATTAGTCAACGAATGTATGGTACGGGTGCTTACGTGGATAAAATTGTGCAGTACAATCATATAAATGATATGAATATGATCCATGCTGGGGATATTTTATTAATTCCAATACAAGAATAAAAATGAACGATTTTCTTTTGCAAATCATTGCCTTAAACAACATCATTGCTAAATTATGTTTGGGGTGTTATAATCTTCTAATCTTAAATTAGATGGTAATTATAAAGTGCTAAGGGGAACGATAATTTTTATGCAGAGTGATATAGGTCGTAACAAACAATCAATTATTAAGATGAGTTGGCCGATTTTTGTTGAAATATTTTTACAAATGCTCGTTGGTAATGTCGATCAGTTTATGATTAGCCAATATTCGCAGCCATCAGTGGCGGCTGTTGGTAATGGTAATCAGATCATGAATATCATCATTATCTTACTTACGGTAATGAGTACGGCAACGACGATTTTGATTGCACAATATTTAGGGGCGAAAAATCAGGAGAAGATATCGGAAGTGTGTACGGTTTCGCTCTTATTCAATGGTTTATTTGGCTTGGTTTCGAGTGTACTGTTGATTACATTTCATCGCCAATTATTTGTATGGCTACAAGTACCGACTGAAATTATGGATGAAACCAGTATATTTTTTAGTATCATTGCCAGTGGGATTGTAGTGCAAGGATTATATTTTTCTTTTGTTGCTTCTTTCCGCGGTTATTCTTGGATGAAAACGACGATGGTCGTTTCTAGTGTGATGAATGTTCTTAATATTTTTGGTAATTGGCTCTTGATTTATGGTTTTTGGAATATCCCGGCGATGGGGGTTGCTGGCGTAGCGATTTCCACGACGATCAGTAAAGTTATAGGTTTGGTTATCATTTATTACATATTTAGAAAGCATCTTGGTGTTAAAATCTCTTTGAAATACTTACGACCATTTCCGTGGCAGTCTTTAAAAAGAATTTTATATATTGGAATTCCATCGGGTGGTGAGACTTTATCTTATCAATTATCGCAAACGACGATTATGAAAATGGTCAATGCATTCGGCTTAATCGTAATTAATACAAAAGTGTATGTAACTATCGTAGTGATGTTTGCCTATATTTATGCGCTGGCGATATCAGCGGCAATGCAGATTGTGGTGGGGTATTTAATTGGTAGTAATAATTTTGAGGAAGTTGGTAAAAAAGTTTGGTATACGATGCGAATTTCGCTTTTGGCTTGTACTGGACTAACTGCGCTGCTTTATTTGGGTAGTGATTATGTACTGGGGATATTTACAACGGATTCTGCGGTCTTAAAGTTAGGCAAGACGATTTTGTTTATTGAAATTTTCTTAGAAATAGGGCGGGCGATTAATATTGTTATGGTGAGAGCCTTGCAAGCGGCTGGAGATATCAAAACTCCGGTTACAGTTGGGATTGTTTGCATGTGGAGTATTGCGGTTGGGCTGTCCTACCTTCTCGGTGTTGTGATGGAGATGGGGCTAGTTGGGATCTGGATTGCGATGGCGACAGATGAATGTGTGCGGGCGGTTATTTTTATTTATCGCTGGCGTAGTGGGGCATGGAAAAATAAAAAGCTGATAGAAAGTACGGCAGGATGATCGTAAGCTGTATAGATAAAACAATAGGAGCTGTTGCGTTTTGCAATAGCTCCTATTGTTTTATCATTTTTATTTAAAACTAAAATCTTTACTAGCTAATTTACAAATGACCGTGTAAAGAACTTCAGTTCCGGCGATGATGTCTTTCATTTCTGCGTGTTCAGCAGGATTGTGGCTAATGCCTTTTTTACATGGAATAAAAATCATACCAGTAGGGGCAACATGCGCCCAGTGCATAGCATCATGACCAGCGCCGCTTGGCATTTGCATATAGGCGTAATTTTTTTCTTTGCAGATATCATCAAGGAAGCTGATAACCTCATCTTTTAATTTTACAGGTGTTTCGTTGGTCAGGGTCGTAATATCAGCGGTTAAATTACGCTTTTCAGTAATTGTTTTGATTTGAGACATGACTGCTTTTACAACTTTGATTTTCGTTTCCATATAAATGCTGCGAATATCTATGCCTAGTTCCACTTTACCGGGAACAACATTCATAACGCCAGGCTGGGCGTGGATGATACCCGTAGTACCGACAACGGAAAACTCTTTTGATGTTTTAGCAAGTTTTTCGACTTGCAAGATGATTTCGGCAGCCGCGCAAAGCGCATCTTGACGCATATTCATTGGAGTAGCGCCAGAGTGGTCGGCTTGCCCGTTGATGATGACTTTCAAACGGGTTGGTGCTGCGATGCCAGTGACAATGCCAAGTTGACTATCAGTTGCTTCTAGTACTTTACCTTGTTCAATGTGAAGTTCCATAAATGCTTTTAATTCATGAGGATATACTGCTTCATCTATTTTATCAGCATCTAAGCCACGAAGTTTTAAAATATTGTAAAGGGAATGGCCTTTTTTATCAACTAATTTCTTTAGGGTTGGAACATCCATCTTGCCACACATTGTTTTACTGCCAAGCGTAGCAACGCCAAAACGACTGGATTCTTCCGACATAAAGACAACAATTTCGATTGGATGATCATTTACAAAGTTTGCTTCATTCATACAGTTGATTGCCTCGATCGCACCAAGGACTCCAACGACACCGTCGAAATTACCACCGTTTGGTACGCTGTCAATATGTGAACCAAGCATGACTACTTTAGCATTTGGATCTGTTCCTTCAAGGCGACCAATCACATTACCAAAATGATCAATACGAATCGTTAGACCTGCTTCTTTCATCAGTTCTATAACAAAGCTACGAGCTTGCCAATCTTCATCACTAAATGCAATGCGTGTAATACCTTGACCTGGGGCGGTAATTGTACTCATTTTTTCAAAATTAATTGCTAGTCTTTTTTCAGAGACCATGATATCACCATCCTATTATATATTTAATTTAATGGTAAACGTAGAATGGGAATAATGCAACTAATAATAAAACTTATTTTACTTTATTAATAGATCAATAGCGGATGTTGAAATGACCTTTGTTGCTAAATCAAGTGCTGCTTCATCAAAATCAAAATAGGAATCATGATGTCCTGCCAGAAGGTCGGCACCAATCATCAGGTAAGCAGCTTGGCCACCATTTTTTTGAACTCGTTCCATAAAATAAGAGAAGTCCTCGCTTGCTCCAAAGTTACAATTTGGTAAAATCTCTTCAAAAATACCGAGACGTGTTGCTGTTTGAGCTAGAACATCAGAAAGAGCTACGCTAGTGTTACCGCCAGTAGCACTGCCCATTTCAGTGATTTTTACGTCTACACCATACATCCTTGCCGCAGTATTGATCACTTTTTGCGCTTCGGTTACCATATATTGATTAATATTAGTTGTGGCACCGCGAGTTTCTAATTTCATAATTGCATTTGCAGGGATAACATTGCGCCCACTACCTGCATTTAATATTCCGACGTTAATGCGAGAGGCACCTTCGCTATGACGAGGAATTGCATGAAGATTCAACGTAGCGCAAGAGGCAGCTAGCAAGGCGTTTTTACCTGTTTCTGGTGCAGCACCAGCATGCGCAGGGAGTCCAGTGAATTCTGCATCAAATTTACTCGTTGCTAAAAAGCCAGTGACGTGGCAAGCTAGTTTACCAGTTTTTTTCATTTGCAAACCCAAATGTGCCCCTAGTATATAATCAACATCATCAACGATACCTTGCTGAACCATGGCTTTAGCGCCACGGACTCCTTCTTCGGCAGGTTGAAATATAAGTTTTATCGTACCTGCAAGCTCGTCTTTGAGTTTTATTAAAATTTCGGCAACGGCTAAACCGACGGAAGTATGCCCATCATGAGCGCAGGCATGCATAAATCCTTTATTGATAGAAGTAAATCCTTCTTTGCAGGGGCGGTGCTGCTCTGTTTGTGCCTCGATAATATCGTTCGCATCCATATCGAAACGAAGAGCAACTGTAGGCCCTGGATTTTTAAATTTAAAAATACCGAGAATACCTGTTTTTCCGCCCCCCATTTTATTTACCCATTTTGGATTTGCACCTTGGTTCATTGCACGTTTCATATGTTCGGCTAAAAGGATTGCTTTTGGTACGCCCGTCATTGCTGATTCAGCAATGACTTGTTTACCGGTAAGAACTTCATAACCTAGGTCTGAAAGTGTATCAGCAACAAAGGCTGCCGTACGAAATTCTGTCCAAGCACCTTCGGGATGACGATGTAAATTGCGCCGACGTATAATGGTGATGTCTTTTAATTCTTCGGCTAACGTCATGATTTCATTATCTAGTATCATAAAAATTCACTCCTTATTTTATGAAAATAAGGACTGTAACAAAATAGTTGTAACAGTCCGATTAATATTTGTTAGTACATGAATGCATTATAGTGATGAATTTCCTAAGTAAGCCCTTGGAAAATTTTAAAATAAAAAAAGACACCATGAGTTACAAAACTCAGGCGTCTTTGCCAATAAATTTTTAATTTATGAATACATTATACGATAAGAATACATTTGTGTAAATATATAAAGGAAATATTAATCATTTGCCAAAATAGTGGATGATTATATAAATTGGTAATTAGAAAAAAATTCTTGCTAAAATATTTTAAACATGATTTATATTTAAGTATTTATGATATAATTAATGTAAATTTATGTTTATTTATGTTTATTCTTAAAATTTCTATATAACTTCTGCTAAAATATAAAATATTGATTGGATTATTAGGGGTGAAAATGTTGGAAAAAGCATTGAAAATATTAATTTGCGATGATTCTAGTTTGCTGAGGAAAAAGTTGACACAAGAATTGGAAAGTAGAGATTGTGAAGTTATGGAAGCTAAAAATGGTAAAGAAGCAGTGATGATGTTTTTAAAGGAACACCCTCATGGAATATTTATGGATATTGTCATGCCTGAAGTTGGTGGGATGGAAGCTTTAAAAGCAATCCGCGAAATAGATAAAAAAGCTTATGTTGTAATGTTATCATCAGCAGGTTCTTCAGCAAAATTATTGGAATCATTAAAATTGGGTGCAGTTGATTTTATTCAAAAACCGTATACTACGGAGCAAATAGATAAGGCTTTAACAGACTTGAGAAAGAAGGTAGACAGCAATGCTTAGGCAATTTTTAGCACAATATCTATTTAATAAAGATTTGTTGAGTAGTGAACAAGTTTTGGAAATACTCGAACAAGATAAATTTCAACGGGTTGCACCCGGTGTTGTTGCTTTGCATAAAGGCTTGTTGTCTGCTGAACAAATTGAAAGAATCCAAAAAATCCAAATCAATCAGGATAAATTATTTGGTGAAGTTGCGGTGAGTGAAGGATTGCTAACGGAGCAGCAAGTAGGCAGTATTTTAGCGGCTCGTGAAGATAGTAATTTGAGTGTTGCCCAAGCGATTATTAGCAGAGGGTTTATGAGTTTAGCAGAATTAGGCAAGGCATTAGAAGAGTATAGAGATAATAATCAATTGAGTATTCATGAATCTTTTAGTAAAAGTGAATTTAATAAAATATGCTGCAGAGATTTCGAAGAAGTTCGAGAATTGTATGTGGAATACACAGAACTGTTTTTAGAGGCATTGGTTAAGTTTCTGGATATTGAAGGCGTTATTGTAGCCAGTACAGAAATCGAGAGCAAGGAAAAATGGTTGATTACCCAAAGAATGAATGGTGAAGTTGATTTAGGGACAGGGTTATTGTTAATAGATGAGGTTGTTTTAAAAATTGCTGAGCAGTATAGCAAAGAAGCAATTGATGGAGTGGATCAATTTGCATTGGATAGTGTTGCGGAGTTTTTGAATGTGGTTAACGGTTTGTTTGTGATAGCTTTATCAAATCGTAATTTAGATGTGGATATACAACCGCAAAAGTTTGGTAAGGGTGTTATTCCAAGTGGTAATAAAAGAGTAGCCATTAATATTGAGACGAAGGTTGGGCTGATTCAATTGCTCATAGCATCAGATGGTATACAGTAAGTGAAAAAATAAATAAATAATAGAGTTGACAAATGGTTAATATAATGATATTCTATTAGAGGTCGCAGCGGAAAACTGTGATAACTGAATAAACTTACTAGTTTAAGCAATTGGAGAGATGTCCGAGTGGTTGAAGGAGCACGCCTGGAAAGCGTGTGTACGGGCAACTGTACCTGGG
>Ga0316600_10000476_pt1 | contig 19224 bp, 16 predicted proteins | sample OWC_soil_day5_CT_FD_207652 | JGI IMG/M metagenome (GOLD analysis project Ga0316600, IMG submission 207652) | Wetland soil microbial communities from Old Woman Creek delta, Ohio, United States - OWC_soil_day5_CT | ecosystem: Environmental > Terrestrial > Soil > Wetlands | place: USA: Ohio... | reverse complement strand
ACGGCAGCAGTCTCAGAGTGTTTTTCGAGATAGAATACTGATGATCTCGTACGAAGTTCTGCCAGTCGTCACTCCCGCGAAGGCGGGAGTCCAGAGCTTTTGAATTTTCCTGGATTCCCGTTTTCACGGGAATGACAGAAAAGAGCGTTTTCCGACTTCTTGCGAGAGCTTCGGTGCTAGGAGGCTAATTCATTGTCTTCTGCTGCAAGGGTCCTCTTAGTCGGTTTGTCCCTTAGCCTTTTCTTTTTCCTGGGCTGCGCTCAGCAGCGGCCGGTGCTCTACCCGAACCCGCATCTGAAAACAGTCGGCCAGGAGCGGGCTGAGGCCGACATCAACGAATGCGTTCGGCTGGCCACGCAGCAAGGGGCCCAAGGCGACTCGGGTGGGCAGGTGGCCAAAGACACGGTAGAGGGAGGGGCGGTCGGGGGCGCTGTCGGCGCCGGTGTGGGAGCTGTGCTAAGCAGCGCCGGCAGAGGAGCGGCTGCGGGTGCGGCGGGAGGTGCCGCAGGAGCGCTCACCCGCGGACTGTTTCGGGCAAGTGAACCGGATCCTGTGTTCCGTGGGTTTGTCGACCGGTGCCTCCGTGACAAAGGCTATGAGCCCATAGGCTGGAGATAGCCGCTCCCTGAAACGATATTGGAATCCGCACTGGAATCTGCACTTGACAGGGAATCACAATTGATTTAAGTTTGCGACCATTGTTGTATTTTGCAGCATCTGCGTAGCTCTTTTGAGCTGTCATCAATAGCAGGTTTTTCTGACAGGTTTCAGGTGGCAACAAGAGTCTTTTGCTTTTCCCTTGAGAATCAAGGTTGGCTGATAGGCTAAACTTTTTCACAGTTCATGTCGCATCGCGTGACATGGCATCCTAGGATTCTGGAGGGGGGTGAGAGATCTGGGCGGAAAACCCGCGTCCCAGCATCGTCGTATTCTCATGAAAAATCCATGTTGTCTGTTGCTCAAGATTTTTTCGGGTAGCGTTCGTTTACATTTTGAAAAGGAGGCATCATGATGGCAGAAAAACAGGGTATTGGCTGGAGCAGCCTTTGGAAAAAGGACGAGTGGCTTGCCGTATGGATTGGGTTTCTCATTATCATTATTCTCTTAGCAGGGTTAAAGATCAAGACCCCGAGTTTCCGGTGGACCACTACTGGTGAGTTCACAGGGTTTGTGTCTGAGAACCTGCCTGTCGTTGACAAACTGATGAAGACGGCAAAGGACAAGGGTGAGGCGGCTGTTGTTGCCTCCATGGAGGCTTTGAAGAAAGCGATTGACTCCAAGGACAGAAAAGCGATTGGGGATGCGGCGAAAAAGCTCCAGGATGCCGGCAAAGCAGCCAAGGATGAAAGCCTCAAGAAGAATGTGCCCAAGCTCGGTGGGGACATCAGTAGCCAAGCAGGGCGGCTGCCGGGCAGAGTTACGTCCTCGGACAACATCATGTGGTCGATCTACATCGGCATCGCATTTCTCATCCTGAGCGCTATTGCCATGGCTTTTATGGGTGAGAAGGTCGGGCTTTTCATTGCGGGATTTCCCGTTATTTACATCATCGCATGGGTTTCCCAATTCATTGCAGGCAACTACACGATCCTTTACTATGGACTGGAATACGTCTTGTGGTGCCTGGTTCTTGGTCTCTTCATCAGCAATGTGATCGGCGTGCCTGCATGGCTGAAACCTGCTGTCAAAACAGAGTTCTACATCAAGACCGGTCTGGTGATCTTGGGCAGCGGCATCCTTTTTATGGAGATCATTCAGGCTGGGGCATACGGAATCGTTCAGGCCATACTTGTCGTTGCGGCCATCTGGTATTTCACCTTCTGGGTCTGCAAGAAGTTTGGCTTGGATGATGACTTCTCCGCCATGCTGTCGAGCGGTGTATCCATCTGCGGTGTTTCAGCGGCGATTGCCACATCAGGCGCTGTGAAAGGCGACCCCAAGAAGCTCAGCTACGTCACCTCCATCGTGCTCATTTGCGCGGTTCCCATGCTGGTCCTCATGCCGCTGGTTTCGAAAAGCTTCGGCATCCCGGAAGTCGTGGCTGGAGCGTGGCTCGGTGGGACTCTGGATACCAGCGGTTCCGTGGTGGCGGCAGGCGCTCTGATCAGCGAGACGGCCATGAAAGTGGGCGTGATCGTGAAGATGTCCCAGAACGTGCTGATCGGTGTGGCTGCTTTCATCCTCTCGGTGGTCTGGACCTTCAAGAAAGCGGCTCAGGTTCCAGGCGGTCAGAAGCCGAGCCTCATGGAAATCTGGTACCGTTTCCCCAAGTTCGTGCTGGGTTTCATCATTGCGTCTGTGGTGTTTTCTTTCTTCTTGAATGACGCCTCAGTCAACGCGGTGAAAGGCCCTCTCGCAGCTCTCAGAACCATGTGGTTCGCCTTGGCCTTCACCAGCATCGGCCTTGAGACGCGATTTGCGGATCTGGCAGGGTTGGGTGGCGGCAGGCCGGCTCTGGCCTTTCTCATTGGTCAGGGCGTCAACATTATCTGGACCCTGATCCTTGCCTACCTGATCTTCGGCGGCATTTTGTTCGGCGCACCGAAATTCTAGGCAGAAAAGGGTTAATCATTTACGCAGGGGCGGCAGGCATGTCGCCCCTGTGCTTTTTGAAGGAAACATGCTCGCTGTTCAACCCAAACAACTGCTTTCTCTCTTCAGGCAAACCTTTGACTGGATTCAGGTGGAGGTCACTTCCCATTGCAATGCGCTGTGCGTCTATTGCCCCCGAACGGTTTTCAAGGACTCGTGGCAGGATCGCCATCTTTCCTTGGAGACTTTCAAAAGACTCAAGCCGGTTTTGTCGCGGACAGACCTTGTGCACCTTCAGGGCTGGGGGGAGCCTTTTCTGAATCCGGAGTTTTTCGAAATTGCGGCTTTTGCAAAAAAGGCTGGGTGTAAAGTCGGCACGACGACCAACGCGATGCTCCTCAATGAGGAGCGAATAAAAAAGGTGATCGAAACAGGAATAGATATCCTGGCTTTTTCTCTTGCCGGCACCGGAGAGAGGAACGACATCATACGCAAAGGGACGAGCCTGAAAAAAGTCTTGAAAAGCATTGAGACTCTGAGCCGAGAAAAGGAGAAAAAAGGAAAGGCAACGCCCGAGATTCACGTGGCGTATATGCTCTTTCGTTCGGGCATGAAAGAGCTGGAGACCCTTCCCTCTTTACTGGAGGGTTTAGGGGTCAGCGAGATAGTGGTAAGCACACTCGACTTTGTGCCGACCGAGGAACTCCGGGAGGAGGCTGTGATCCCGGCCACGCAAAAAGAGTATGAAGAAATCCGATCCGTTCTTGATCGTCTGGTCGAGGCCGGCCGCAAGAAGGGGTTGAGCGTCCACTACCACCTCGTTTCTCCGGAGAAGCGGCGGGAAGTTTGCACTGAAAACATACAGAGGGCTTTATGTATTTCGTCTGATGGGGCAGTCACTCCATGCGTTTACACGAACCTCAGAGTGTTGGGAACTTACTATGATTTGCAAGGCGAAAAAGTGAGCTATGAGAGGATGGTCTTCGGGAACATCCGGGAAAAGGATGTGAAAGATATCTGGAATGAGAAGTCGTACAGGGCTTTTCGTGGCTCCTTCCGCAAGGGAGAAATTGCTCCAGCATGTGAGAAGTGTCCAAAGATCTGGTGAAATAAAAAAGCAGAGCTTGGCGGCTCCGCCTTTTTCAATATGCATTGTTTTGGTCCTTACTTGGGGGCGTTCTTCCCTTTTGGTCTCCCCGCGCTTTGGTCGCTCGGCCAATCGCCGAACAAAGCAAATCCTTTTCTGCGGTCCTTTCCTGATCTCCGTTCTTTTCCGCTTCTCCGTTCCAGCCCGCCGTTCACAAAGTAGCCGACATGGTAGGCCTTCCGCCGATCGCTTCCCGAGCGTCTGTCTATAGGCGACCGAGTTTTGTGGGCCATAGCTGGTTTTCTATGCCCCTTTCTTGGGACCTTACCCAAACCGTCAAGAAAGTATAGCACATCGTATCGGCTGGGATCAACTTTCCAAGGGCAAGGCTCCTGGTCCGTTACTTCTGTTGGAGACCCAGTCCCTTTTGTATGAAAGTGACCATGAAATCCGCAACATCTCCCACGGATCGGTCTTTTAAATGCCATCCCCTCAGAGCAGTGAATACGGTTATAAAAGGGAGAAATCTTGCAGCGAGCTCAAGATCGCATGCGAGAGGGTGATTTTTGTTCACTTCTTTCAAGAGGTTTCGATAGAACCCGGCTACATTCCTGTCATCCATTTTCAGGATGACTTCCAGATGCTTTTTGTCCAAGTATTTCGACTCAGTATAAATAAACTGCATCAGCTTCTTGTGCTTTACCGGGAATTCTATCGCGGACCTGAGAGCCCGTACTAACCTGGTTAGGGGGTCCTCAGTATCTTCGAACCCAAATTCCACTAAGTGCTCGTACCAGAGTTCCTGCATGTGTTTGACGACCAGGAAAAGAATATCATCTTTAGAGGAGATGTAGTGGTAGAGCTGTCCCATGGACATTCCCGCTTCCTCGGCTATCTCACGCATGTTTGTTCCGTGGAAGCCCTTTTTGAAGAAGATATTGCATGCCGCTTCCACGATCTGCGCTTGTCTCTGCTCGACAAGCTTTAAGTCCTTAGCTGAACTGGGGATTAACTCCCTGGAGAGCTTCGGCAGGTAGGTCCTAAAATAATCAAGTTTTTGTTTTACCATGGACTGCCGCTTCGGACATAAGAGAGAGGGTTATACCTTCTCTATGATCATGGCCTGGCCATGTCCACCGCCGCCGCACAAGGCCGCCATACCTAATTTTAAGTCCCGCTTTTCCATTTCGTGAATCAAGCTGACGACCAGCCTGCAACCTGTAGTCCCTATCGGATGACCTAAGGCGATACCTCCGCCGTTTACATTCACAATCTCTCTTTTCAAACCGAGTTCTCGCTCCACAGCCACGGATGGGGCCGCAAACGCTTCGTTGATTTCGAAAAGCTCGATGTCATCAAGCCGACAGCCCGTCTGTTTCAACAGCTTCCTGATTGCGGGCACGGGACCAATGCCCATGAAACGCGGATCGACCCCGACCACTGCAGACCCCACGATCCTCCACTTGTTCTTCACACTGAGCCGATCTGCCCGTTCTTTTGAAAGCACCAACACCGCGGAAGCACCGTCATTAATTCCCGATGAATTCCCCGCAGTCACCGTCCCATTCTCCTTAAAGGCAGGAGCTAACTTGCTTAACCCTTCCAGGGTCGTCTCGGGGCGAGGGTGCTCATCCGCATCTACGACGATGTCTTTTTTCCCCTTTTTTCCGGGGATGACCACCGGCACAATTTCATCCTTAAATCGCCCTTCTTCGAGGGCCCTCTTTGCACGCATCTGGCTTGTATAGGCAAAATCATCCTGGTCCCGCCTGGATATGCCGTATTTCTCCGCCACATTCTCCGCCGTCATCCCCATGATAAGGCCGCTCCAATGGTCGGTCAGCCCGTCCCATATCCCGTCTGTAAGCTCCTGGTGGCGGAGCCCCAATCCCCATCTCCCGTTTTTGATCGAATACGGGACATTGCTCATGCTCTCTCCACCTCCGGCAATGATCGCACTGGCCTCCCCCGAGCGAATGGCCATGGAGCCGATCCGAATGGCCTCCATGGCGGAGCAGCAAGCCCGGTTCACCTGGACTGCCGATACAGATTCAGGGACACCTGCTCTCAAAGCGGCTCCACGGGCAAGTCCGTTCTCGTCACTTCGGGGCATGACGACACCCCAGTAAATGTCATCCACTTCTTCCTTTGGATAATGGACTCTTTCGCAGACCTCCCTGATCACCGTTGCGGCCAGCTGCGTGTGAGAGACATTTCTCAGTGAGCCACCAAAGGCTCCGATTGCAGTTCTCACGGCAGACACAATGATCGCGTCTCTCTCATTCACTTTCATTTTCCTCCAGAACACCGTTGAATGTTTGTTCCCCGCGCCGTAGCGCCGCCCGCTTTTGACGTTTTTCCAAGGAAGGACGCACGGTCCGTCTTATTTGGGGACACTCTTTTCCAGATGCAAAGGGGCGTCACAAATTCTGCAGGATTTTCGGGTAAAGTTGTTGACGCTCTTGCACCGCGGACAATTGATTTCGAGCTTGTCCCTTATCCACCGGGAAATCCCCTCAGGCATGTAGAGAATCATCGCGATGATGATGACTGCGAATATGGCCATTCGGAGCTCGGGCACGATAGCGAGGAGCTCGTTGGAAAGAAGATAAAGGATGTACGCTCCCACCACGGCGCCGTAGATGGTCGCGGCACTCCCGAAGATGCCCCAGATCATCGGATAGATCGAAAAGGTGAAATCCAGGGTCGAGGTCCCCACCACGGCCATGGTGTGGGCATAGAGGCCGCCCGCAATGCCCCCGAAGAAACCGCCCAGAGCGAAAGCCAGCAGCTTGTACTTCACCGTGTTGACCCCTGAATCCCTTGCGGAAATCTCGTCTTCCCGGATAGCGCAAAAGATAATGCCTGTGCGGATGATGCGACTTCCGGTATCCGTGAGCTTCCACATGATCGCCACGGACAAGAGCATGGTAAACAGGGTGACGTAATACACCAGAACGCTGGAGTCCGAGATAGGCGTGAGTCCGAACAAACCCAGCTCCCCTCCCGTGACATCAGGAAATACAAAGATCACGCCTTTGAGAATGAGCGGCACGGCCAGGGTGACGATCGCCAGGTACGGCCCCCTCAGTCGAAGGGCCGGGATGGCGACAATGAGCCCCATCATGACGCCGGTGATGGCTCCCAGCGGAATGGTCAGCCAGATCGGAATCCCGAGTTTTAAACTGAAGATGGCCGAGGTATAAGCTCCGACTCCGAAGAAGGCCCCGTGCCCCAGATTCAACTGGCCCGTGAAATAGAGAAGATCCCAGCTTGCGGCGAAGAGTCCGAAGATGCAGGCAAAGGTCAGTATCTTGATGAAGTAGTCATCTTGGATCAAGACGCCCGCACAGATCAAGAAAAGAACGATCAAGGAACCGAGAAGCCGTCCGGGAATGGCTAGGATTCCGCCCTCGAAGTTTTTGTACAGTCGCCAGATCAGGTAGCGCACTTCCTACAACCTTTCCTCTTCAAAGACCACGCCGAACATCCCCTCCGGCTTGACCAGCAAAACGATCACCATCACGAGCAAAGCGATAGCGCTTTTTATGAAAGCACCCATGGGGAGCCAGTTGACCACGATCACCTCTGAGAAACCGAGAATGTAAGCAGCGATGACACTCCCTTTGAGGCTTCCCAACCCGCCCAGGACAACGATGGCCAGGATCATGATGATCGGGTGCATCCACATGGACGGTTCTACCACGTAGATGGGAGAGACCACCACGCTGGATACGGTCACGAACCCTATTCCAAGGATGATAGCAATCAGGGAAACCTTTTTCTCGCTGATCCCCATCAGGTTGACGACTTCTTTGTCTTGAGAGGTGGCCCGAATAGCAATGCCGATCCGGAACCTGGACAGGAATATCCACAACCCGACGAGAAGCGCCACGCTGAACCCAAAGGCCAGGAAGTACTGTTTCAGCACCCTCACGCCAAACAGCTCCCGGTAACCCTCGACAAAAGGAGGTACGCTGAATAATTGCTGACCGAAAACGGCCAGGACAATTTCTTCAAAGAAGAAGGCGATGAGAACACTGATGAGCATGACCACGGTGTCGTGGGCCCGTATCCGTTCGAGGCAGAACTTGTACGTGCTCACCCCCAAAAGCGCTGCCACGAACACGGACAGGGGAACCCCCACGACCATGGGGATCCCGAGGAGTGAGGTGAATATATAGAAGAAATAGGCTGCCAGCATATAGAAGGAGGTGTAAGCCAAATTGATGATTCTGGCAGCCCCCCATATGAGAGAAAAACCGAGAGCTAACACGGCATAGACAGTTCCGATGACAATTCCGCTGATTAGGACCTGCACGGCACTTCCTTTCCTGTTAACCAGGGATTCTGCTCGCCTGCTCGTCTATTTCTTCTTCAGTTGCTTGACCATCCAGGGCGGCAGTTGATATTTCTCGCTTCCTTCGTAGGTCACTCCCTCCCACCCGTAGGGCCAGACTACACTCACCTTGTCTTTGGCTTTCCACTGGACTATGACCCAGGTGTTGAACCCGGAACCGAATTTGACGTCATGGGCCCATTCATGACCTTTAGGATAGAAAACGATCCTTCCAAAGGCACCGGCATAATCCGTTTTCTCCATCTCTTCAACCACCTTGTCGGAATCCAGGGTCCCTGCTCGTTCAACAGCCTCTTTCAAAATGTATACGGCATCGTAGGATGACGAGGTATATCCGGGGAAATCATTGAACCGCTTTACAAAGCTATCCCAGAAAGGGATGGTTTTGTTCGTGATCTTCACAGGACCCACACTGGTCTGGGTGGTCATGTAGGTCCCATAGCCTCCGGTCGCATCATAGAAGGTCTTGACGACGCCATAGGAATTACCGCCTATGAGGGCGGCAGGGATCTCCAGTTGCCCCCACTGCTTCCCCAAGGCTATGCCCACGGGTCCGGACACGGCCTGAAAAATGATGTGGGCCCCGGCCTCCTTGATGGCAGCCAGCTCGGCTGTCACATCGCTCGCATTGGCCGAAGGCCGCCAAGCGCCCACAACCTCGAGACCCATGTTGGGCGCATTCTTTTCCACGGCCGCAACGATAGGGTCTGCCCATTGGAGCTTGTCGGCGAGTATTGCCACCTTGGGTTTCTCGATTCCCAGTTCCTCTTTGACGATTTTGGCGACATCGCCCAAGTGAAGGAACATGATCTTTCCCATGTAAGCGGAATTCAGGATTACTCTGAAAAAGTATTTGAACCTGTCGTAGTCTTTTCCCACCCGGGCGCACAACTCAGGGTGAACGCCCCCAGAGCTGATGAAGATCTTCTTGTTCTTCATGAGCACGTCCTGCATGGCAAGCGCTGATTCCGACCTCTTGGACCCCACGAAGAAGTCCGCTTTGTTCACATTCCTCTCAACCGCAAGCACGGCGTCAGAAACGCTCACCTCTTCGTTGGTGTCCACCTTGACCAGTTCCAGCTTGATCTTTGCGGTTCCCTGTTTCACTCCGCCTGCCTTGTTGATCTCTTCCTGGGCCATGAGGGCGCCGCGCCACATGTTCTCACCGTCGGTTGATTTCATAGGGCCTATCACGCCGACTCGCACGGACTTGACCGCCTGCGTCTTTGCCTCCGCCATGTTCCAGCTGAGACCCACGGCCAACAAACAAACACCGATTCTGCAAATCCAACCCCGCGTTGTCATTGTTCTTCCCTCCTTCGCCACTAAGGTTTTGAGCACCACCTGCCAAAGAACGCACCGAAAACCACCAATGGAGGCCTACAAGCCAAGGTAAGCCTTTTTGATCTTCTCATCGCTCTGCAGCTCTTCAGGGGTCCCCTGGAAGACCACCCGCCCCTGAGACAGCACATAACTCCTGCTCGACATGCTGACAGCCCGGCGGACATCCTGTTCCACCAACAGGATCGTCACGCCTGTCTTGAATATGTCTTCGATACGCCGGAAAACCTCCTCCTTCACGATGGGTGCCAGCCCAAGTGAAGGTTCATCAATGAGGAGGATTTTTGGCGCAGACATGAGCGCGCGGCCAATGGCGAGCATGGTTCGTTCGCCGCCCGAAAGCGTTCCCGCGGCCTGGTACTGTCTTTCCCTCAGCCTTGGGAACAGGGCATGGACCTCTTCCAGGAGGTGCGTGATTCTGCCTTTATCCTTGACCAGGAACGCGCCTGCTTTCAGATTGTCGCGCACCGTCAATTCCCGAAACGGACGCCCTCCCTCAGGGCAGAGGATGAGACCCAATTCCGCACGCTTCGCGGCCGGCACTGCATTGATCCTTTGCCCCTCAAAGGTGATATCCCCCTCTATGAGAATATTGGAGATTTCTTTTCTCATCCCCTTGGTCATTTCCTTTTCCCAGTCCATCAGCCCGGTGATCGTGCGAAGGGTGGTTGTCTTTCCCGCCCCATTGGCGCCAACCAGGCTGACAAACTCCCCGCGGTCCACACCGAGGCTCACCCCGTCCAGAACCAGGGCCGTGTCATAAGCAACTCTCAATTGACTGGCATCGAGAAGCAAATCAGGCAACTCCCTTCTCAGCTCTTCCGATATAGGCCTCAATGACGCTTTCGTTGTGGGCAATCTCATCGGGGGTTCCGATGGCCAGGATCTCTCCGTGATTCAGTACAATGACCCTGTCCACTATTTTCATGAGTTCAGCCAGCTTGTGTTCTATGATGAGCATGGCAGGACCCTCACTGTGCAGGCGGCCGAATCTGCCGCCTTGGTGCAGCCTTTTGATGGATTTGGCCATCAATTCTGTTTCATGAAGATTGAGTCCGCCGAGGGGTTCGTCCAACATGAGCAACTCCGGCTCTGTGGCAAGGGCTCGGGCGATTTCCAGGCGGGTCAAGTCTCCATGAGACAGAATGGAGGCTTTCTCCTTTGCAAGGTGAGCGATCCCGCAGAACTCCAACGAATCCATGGCCTTGGCTTCTACCCGTTTGACCCACTCCCCCCTCTTCACTTTTCCTGCGCCTATGCAACCGATGATCACGTTGGTGATGATCGGCAGTCCCCTGAAAGGCCGTACGACCTGATGGGTAGCCACAATGCCCCTCTTCACGATGCTGCAGGACGCGCGTCCCGTGATGTCTTCTCCCTTGAACCTCACTGCTCCCGCGTCAGGCTTCAATACACCCGTAATGAGCCGGATCAGAGTTGTCTTTCCTGAGCCATTAGGGCCGATGACTCCTACGATCTCCTCCCTGTGGATCTGGAAGCTCATATCCCGGACTGCCTTGAGTCCGCCAAAGCTCTTGTTCAGTTTTTCCACTTCCAAGAACGAGGCCATGCCCTAGATCTCCATCTCTTCTCTTAGCTCTCTCCGGGAGACCTTGCCCACGTCCGTCTTGGGGATTTCCCCCCTGAACTCCACGATCTTGGGGACCTTGTAGTGGGCCAACCTTTGTTTGCAGTACTCGATGACGTCCTCTTCAGAAAGCTTTCCTCTGGCATCGGATTCAGTGACGATCGCCGCCTTGATATTTGCTCCTACACTGGGATCCGGGACACCGATCACGGCCGCATCCCTGATCTTGGGATGGGATTTCAGGACTTCCTCCACCTCGCGTGCGAATACCGAGTACCCTTTGTACTTGATGAGATCCCGCTTCCTGTCGTAGAAATAAAAGTAGCCTTCCTCATCCATTCGTGCCAGATCCCCGGTCCGGAGCCACTTCTCGCCGTCCATTTCGAACAGGGCCTTCTCCGTCTCTCCAGGGTTTTTCCAGTACCCGGAGGTGACCGATGGCCCTTTCACGACGAGTTCTCCTATTTCTCCAATACCGACGAACTCTCCCGTGTCCGGATCCATAAGACCTGCAGTGATATTCGGCATCGGAACACCGAAGGAACCGATCTTAGGCTTGCCTAGGGGATTGAGGTGAGTCCCTGAGGAGGTCTCGCTCAGCCCAAGTCCGTCAAAGATGGGCGCATGGACGCGCCTTTCCCAGTCTTTGGAAGTCTGTTCCAAGAGGGCATCAGATCCTGACATGATGAATTTGAGGCGTTTCCAGTTCACCCTGTCCGTCTTGTCATAGTCCTTGAGCATTTCATAGAGGCTTGGCACACCCAGGAAAAAGGTGACTCCATCGCTCCCGACACTCTTGAGGATATCGTCCAGATCGGGAGTGGTGAAAATAATCAATTTGTAACCCCGAATCAAACCTGAGATCAGCACAGTCACCTGACCGAAGATGTGATAGAAGGGCAGGTAGGCTGCCATGACCTCGCTGCCTTCCACCAGTCCTCTTCCGTGTTCGAAGCTGTAGGACCAGAAGGCCTGATTGATCGTGGCTTGTGCAATGAGGTTGTAGTGAGTGAGCATGACCCCTTTGGGGAGACCGGTCGTCCCACCGGTGTAAGGCAAGACAGCCAGATCCTCTTTCGGGCGAAAGGAGATTTTGGGGGGATCGGGTTCGGTCCCCTTCAAAATATCCTGAAGCCACCGAACGTCCTCGCTCTTATCGATCTCCACAACAGGAATCTCCATCTTCTGGTAGATGTTCCTGAGGATGGTCTTCCCGAAGAGTTTCTTTATGCGGGGCAAATACTCGTCGATTCTAGTCAGGGTGACTGTCTTAAAGGTGAGGCCTGTCTTTTTCACGAGGTCATACAAGATGTCCAGGCAGATGATGTGTTCTGCGCCGCTGTCCTCTATTTGGTGTTTGATTTCAGAAGTCACGTAGACCGGGCTGATGGTGGTGAGCACGGCGCCGGCCTTGAGCGCAGCGAAGTAGGCGATGGGAAATTGCGGGCAGTTCAACATGTAGATGGCGACCCGGTCGCCCTTCCGGACTCCCTGGCGATAAAGCGCAGTGGCCAGCCTGTCAACAGCGTTTTTCAGTTCCAGATAGCTGATTTTTTCCCCATAAAACACAAGGGCTGTTTTCTTTGTCCATCTTGAAACGGCCTGGTCAAAGGCCTCCACCAGAGAGATCTCCGGTATTTTCACTTCCACCTCTAGCCCCGGAGGGTACGATTTCAACCAAGGTTTTGACAGGTATGAAGCCTTGTGGTCCTTTTTCTGAACTGCTTCTGTCATCTCTCCCTCCACTGCTCGGTTCACCGGATCTCTGGTCCGGTCTCTCTCAGAGTCCGTGCCACGCGTATAGTTCTTCATCCGTAGCTACGACCCCCGTTACACCCGAAGCATCCTGGGCTGCCAAAAACATCGCACACTTCACCATCTTATCCGACGGCACCCATCCTTGCCGCTCCTCTTCTTTTGCCCAGAATCGCATCCCTTCCGTGTTTACAACCTGCTTTGGTTTCAGGCAGTTTACCGCGATATTGTACCTCCCGACTTCGGTTGCTAAACCCCAGGTAAACCGGTCAAGGCCGGCTTTCGCAACCGCATAAGCAACGCCAGTTGGGACAGTGCCACTGTCTCTCTCGTTCGCTGCGAGGGATGACAGGTTGAGAATGCTCCCTTGTTTTCTATTCATCATTGAGGGCAGTACCGCTTTGGTGCAAAGGAACGCCCCAGTCAAGTTGACTTTGATGATGATCTCCCACCGTTTGAGGGGGGTTTCCACAATGGGATAATGAAAGGCTACCCCCGCGTTGTTGACCAGAATGTCGATCTTTGCAAAGGCGCTCAAACACTTTTCCACCATACTCGATACGCTTGCCTCATCGGTCACGTCACAGCGCACCGGAACGACTTTGCCGCCCATGTCTTCAATCTCTAGTGCAGTCTGGTGGATGGTGCCTGGAAGATTCTTGTCTTTTTCTACTTCCGTGCGCGCAGCGACGACTACCGATGCTCCCTCTTTTGCGAATCCAAGCGCGATGGCTTTGCCTATTCCTCGGCTAGCTCCGGTGACAATAGCTACTTTATCCTTCAACCTCATAAGGCCCTGACCCATTCTCTGGAGTCGAAAAGATTTTCAAAATAGGGATCGACCTATCCTTGCGGAACAGAAAGAGCACATCGCCACGCACAATCTGAGTTTGTTTTTGTTCGATTAGCGAAAGGCCCTTGGCGGCGCTAGGGATAAAACCCTTGGAGAGCTTTGATCGGTAAGTCCTGTGAGTGTCAAGCTTTTGATTTGACATGGACCGCCGCTCTGGGTATAGAGAAAATGTTTATAGAACGAACATTCGATTTATCGTCCAATAGGACACTTCAAAATGCTTTGTCAAGAGGTTTTTGGGCTGGGTGTGAGGAAAGGAACAAAGGGAAAAGAAACGAGGCAGGAGGGAAGAAATGGATTTTGAACTGACCAAAGAGCAAAAAGATATCGCAAAAGCGGCCAGAGAGTTTGCAGCAGGAGAGTTCCCGGATAGGGCCCAAGAGTTTGACAGAGGCGAGACTTTCGATGAAGCGATCTTCAAGAAAGCCGCTGAACTAGGTTTCGTGGGGATATTCATCAATGAAAAGTATGGGGGCGCCGGCTTGGGCTCCATAGAACAGTGCATTCTTCAGGAGGAGTTTGCCGCAGTAGACCTTGGGATTGGCGGGGCGATTCTCTCCGCATGCTTTGGTTCCGAGATTATCCAGAGGTTTGGCACGGAGGAGCAGAAAGTGAAATATCTGCCTCCTCTTGTAAAGGGTAAGACCATCATGGGGAGCGCATTTACCGAGCCTAATGCAGGGTCTGATTTGGCTGCCGCCACGACCACGGCTGTCCGGGAAGGAGACCACTACGTCATCAATGGCTCGAAGATGTTTATCACCAATGGTACCCGGGCAAACTACTTGATCTGCTTCGTTCAAACGGACCCGGAGAACCCGGATGTCCATCAGCGGCACAGCATGGTCATGGTGGAGACGGACAGAGAAGGCTTTGAAGCGAACAAACTGCATGGTAAACTCGGAATCCGCGCCTCGGACACGGCTGAGCTCGCTTTCAGCAACGTGAGGGTGCCCATTTCCAATCTTGTAGGCAAACCGGGAAAGGGCTTTGCCGAGGCGATGTACCTTTTCAACTTGAACAGGATCGGCATGGCTGCGCAGGCCGTTGGAATGGCTCGCTCCGCCCTGGAAGAGAGCATCAAGCACTTGAAAAAGAGGATCGTTTTTGGAGCTCCCCTGGCTTCCTACCAAGCCATCCAATTCAAAGTGGCCGATATGTACACTTGGATGCACGCTGGAAAGAACATGGTTTACGAGGCAGCATGGAGGATTGATCGGGGCGAAATTGACCACAAGCTCATCGCTGCCGCCAAGGCTTTCTGTGGTCAGATGGTCGTGAAGACGACGGACATGGCTCTCCAGATGCATGGAGGCTACGGATATTTGGATGAGTACAAGGTGCAAAGGCTATACAGGGATGCCAAAATCATAGAGATCTATGAGGGGACCACGGAGATAGAGAAAATTATCATAGCCCGAAACCTGCTTGTATAACTCCTACGTGGGAACCCTAAAAGGGGTTGGCCGCATCTATCAGCAAACCATCATTGACACCTATTAGGCCGTAGGATTTGTTAACGGCTACGCTACCAAGGCCCCCATCAACTCTGACGACCTTCTCAGTGACAGAGTGATCGCGTTCTTTGACAGGTTTACAATCCCCTTGCTGCGGGTCTTCGGAAATGCGTGCCAAGTGAGAAAGCCAATGGAGACTCTTAGAAAATTTGCCCTTGGCAAAAGAAAAAAAGTTGGGTATTGAAGGAGTGCACCGTCTGGCAGTTGCAGATTAGGCGGACGCCATCCTCAGAAGGGGTAGCTATCAGACGAAATCTTAACGACTACATACGCGAAAGTTATGAAGGAGGAATACAATGAAAGACGTGAAAACAGTGGGAATCATTGGGTTTGGTGTGATGGGTGCCGCGATCGGGCTGAATGCCGCAGCAAACGGATACAAAGTTGTATACAAGGAACTCAACGATGAACTCGTCAAATCCATGTACGACAAGTTCGTGGTCAAGCCCCTGTCCAAAAGAGTAGGCCAGGGGAAGATGACTCAGGCAGATATGGACAAGACCTGCGGGATGATCAGAGGTACCACGACCTACAATGACCTGGCCGCGTGCGATTTGATCATCGAAGCGGCGGTCGAAAAAATGGATCTGAAGATTAGAATTTTCGGGGAGCTCTCCGATGCGTGCTCCAAGGACACCATCATCGTGAGCAACACATCGACCTTTCTCATCGAAAAGCTCATGGAAAAGGTGGCCCACCCCGCAAGGACCGCGGGCTTGCACTACTTTTTTCCGGCCAACGTCAATCGCCTGGTCGAAGTGATCAACCAGAAAGACACGAGCGAGGAAACCTACAAGGCGCTGATGGCCTTTTCCAAGCAGAACAAGAAGTTGCCGATCACGGTCAAGGATTTTCCGGGGTTCGCCATCAACCCGATCTTCATCTCGAGCTACCTGGTGCTGAACGCCTTCTTGAACGGCAAATACAACGTGGCGACGCTGGAAAAAATCTCTCAAGAAACGCTGGGAGTCAAATACGGCATCATGTGGGTGCAAAACGGCTCAGGCCTCGGCACCGCCTATCATGCGGGTGCCTCCATGGTCGAATACCTGGCAAAGTCGGACATCGGGTTTCCACCGGTTCCGGATCAGTTAAAGAAGATGTTTGAAGCCGGCAAACTTTGGAACCTCGAAGACGGCCCTGTTCTTCAAAATCCGGCAGAGCGCAGCGTTGTCGGTGACAGTCTGCTGGGCTCTATATTTTGCATTTCGACCCACTTGATCGAAAAGGGAGTGGTATCGGTCAAGGATCTGGAGCTGGGTGTCTGCACGGCCCTGGCCTGGCCCAAGGGGCCTTTCACGCTTATGAACGAAATGGGACTGGATCAAGCCTCAAAGCGTGTAAAAACGGCTGTGCAGGCCGGGTACTTCAAGATGCCCCGCAAGTTCGCTTCCGGTGATCTGAAACCTTGGGACCTGTGATCACATGAAAAGGTAAAAACCGAAATCTATTTCTTCCCCTTGCCAGCGCCAGATAAGAAATCTTGCTGCGTGTATGCGGGATTCGGGTAGGAGTAGAATCCTTTATTGGCCTTAAAACCTAGGTGCCCCTTGTTCACGTACTGCTTCAAGAAGTCGGCATTGACCTGGGCCTGGGCATCGCCTGTCTTCTTGGCCCAGTAATCGGTAATGGTCCACACGGTGGAAAGGCCTATCTGGTCCATGATCCCGAAGGGGCCCATGCTCGTGTGCATGACCCCCATCCATGAGCGGTCGATATCTTCGATGGCGGCCACGTTGCGGGAAGCCAGCGTGAGGGCGGAGGTGAAAAGGCTCGAGAGCATCGTATTGAAGACGTAGCCGTTGTTCTCCCGATGGAGCGTAATGACGATCTGCCCGATACTTACGGCAAAGTCATGAACGAGCTGTGTCACCTCAGGGGCAGTTCCCGGATGGGGCATCACATCCGCTATATTGTTGGCCCTCAGGTCGTGAAAGTGGAAGGCCACGAGTTTTTCAGGCCGTCCGGTGGCCTCGGCAAACATGGAGGGAACGAGCATAGAGGTGTTGGTGGTGAAGACGGTCCTCTCAGGGCAGAGCTTATTGAACAGGGCAAAGACCTTGCCCTTCAACTCCGGATCTTCAGGTATCGACTCACTGATAAAATCCGCGTCCTGGGCCGCCTTCGCAGCATCAGGAGTGGCGGAGATCCGTGCAAGAGTGTGCCGGAGTTTCTCTTCGGTGAGACGTTCCTTTGAAACGTACCAGGAACCCAGCTTGGCAATCCGTTTCAAAGCCTTGTCCAGGATCTCTTGGGCAAGATCATGATAGACCACATCGTATCCATACATGGCACATTGGAGGCCGATCTGCTGACCCATGGTCCCGGCTCCCAGAATGAGCACCTTCTTGATATCTTCAATTTTCATAGAACTACCTCCTTAACAACTCGCCTCATGCAAACCTTTGGCCGGGACCAAACTGTATAAGTGGGGCATTGGTATCTTTTCTTTCGTTCCAAGGGCTCCCAGCCTGCTCATTTCAAGGAGTTACGGACGGGTGATGCCAGCACGTTTCGCCTGACGGCTCGCGAACCGGCGGGCACGGCCTCCCCCCTCGCTGTTCCCCTCGCCTCCGCTCGGGGCCATCGGGTTCCCCATTCCATAACTCCATGAAATGAGGAAGGCCTTCCGCCAGTCACTGCAGAAATGACACCAATGCCCCACCAAAATCTCCAAGCAAGTTCCGGAGAATTTGCGGAGCTAGACTTTAAGCTAGGGCACCACCGTCAACCACAAGGATAGCGCCGGTTGTGTAAGCAGCTGCATCTGAGACGAGATAGAGCACCGCACCGGCCATCTCACGGGGCTGAGCGTGCCTAGCCATGGGGATCCTTTGGATGATGTAGTCATAGATGTTTTCGGTTTCTATGAGCACTTTGGCGAATTTCGTTTCTACAAGTCCAGGCAGCAGGGCGTTGACTCGGATATTCTTAGTGGCGAGCTCCTTGGCAAAGGCCTTGGTCATGCAAATAATGCCGGCCTTGGTGATGGAATAGATCCCCTGGAACAGTGCGGGCGTGATTCCATTGATAGAGGAGGTGTTGACGATGGCCCCACCGCCTGATTCCATCATGAGCTTGGCTGCGTGTTGGATCATGAAGAAGGGTCCCTTGAGATTCACGTCAAAGGTCTTGTCCCAAACCCCTTCATCGGCATCCAGCATCTCGCCGAAATAGGGGTTGGTAACGGCGTTGTTGATTAGGATGTGGAGCTTCCCATAGCGGTTCCGGATTTTTTCGAAAAGGGCATCGATTTGCTTTCGGTCCCCCACGTGGCATGGGAGCACATCGGCGGTGCCTCCTCTGGAAACTATCTTCTCGGCAACCTTCTGGAGGCTCTCTGCCTTTCGGCTCACGAGGAGGCAGTGGGCCCCGTAGTCCGACAAGGTGATGGCGATGGCCTCGCCGATGCCCCTGCTTGAGCCGGTTACCAACGCTATCTTGCCTTTCAAACTGAAATCCACTTTTTCCATAATGATCTCCTCTCAGTGATATTCTTGTGGACCTAATTCTCATCTCCTAAGCTATTCCCTTTGCAAGTTGCTCCCCTCCATGGTCCTGTTTGACTGTTCCTCAAGCAGGTGCACGGCAAAGATGAGCATTTTGAAGCGCTCGTCCTTGGTCTGCCCGTGGTAGAACCGGTAGTAAATCTGCTGGGCGATGACTGCGAGGCGGAAGAGCCCGAAACAAAAATAAAAATCAAAGTTGTCTAAGTGGATGCCCGCCTTCTCCGCATAGCGTTTGACCAGTTCGTCTCTGGTGAGCGCACCGGGTAGGTTCGTGGGGATCATAGCGGACGCCTGGAAGCTGGAGGGGTCATCGCTCTGAACCCAGTATCCCAAGGAGCAGCCAAGATCCATGAGCGGATCTCCAAGTGTGGCCATTTCCCAGTCCAGCACGCCCACGATCTCCAGAGGGTTATCCGGATCGAGCACCACATTGTCGAACTTGAAGTCATTGTGGATGATGGCAGGCTTAGGGAAATCAGGGGGCATCTTGTCATGGAGCCACTGCATGACCTTTTCAAACGTTGGGGCATCAGGGGTGCGCGCGGCCCTGTACCGCTCAGACCATCCTTCTACCTGTCTTTTCACGTAACCTTCAGGTTTTCCGAAGCCTTCCAGGCCGATCGCCTTATAGTCAATGGAGTGGAGTCTATAGTGTACATCCAGAAGGTTCTCGCATAAAGAA
>Ga0316600_10000475_pt1 | contig 19235 bp, 18 predicted proteins | sample OWC_soil_day5_CT_FD_207652 | JGI IMG/M metagenome (GOLD analysis project Ga0316600, IMG submission 207652) | Wetland soil microbial communities from Old Woman Creek delta, Ohio, United States - OWC_soil_day5_CT | ecosystem: Environmental > Terrestrial > Soil > Wetlands | place: USA: Ohio... | reverse complement strand
TCATTGCCAATTGCCTCTGCTGCTCGATTATGACCTGCACCAATGGAAGCCGTAACAATAAGAAAACTTTTTTTGTTTGAATACATATTTTAGTCCTCCAACCAACCTCTTATATACTATAATATAAAGTAGCTGTTTTGTTAAGCTATAATTAAAAAATCCATTTATTTTTTATGATTTATTTATTTTATTTTACTCATACAGCCATAAAAATGAACCATAGGGAGGTCTTTTATGTTTCCACTCGGTATACGTAATCTCATCATCTTGTCTACTCTTATTATAACCATTTTATCATTATCTTTACTCGGTGCTTACTTATTACATTTTTTTCATACACAAAACCTAGAATCGAAGACACTTCACTTACTTAATAATGCGAAAATAATCGAAACCACTTTAGCCCCAAATCTCTATGACACAAGAAAAAAAGACTATTTGGAAACACAAATAAAAAAAATTAGTGAAATCATAAATCTGAGAATTACCATCCTAGATTTATCAGGCAATGTACTTGCTGATTCTTGGGAAAACGCCTCCGATCTAGATAATCATTTAGAACGTCAAGAAGTACAAGCAGCCTTCCATAGTGATTATGCAACAGCCATTCGTTATAGTACAACAATAGAACAAAATATGCTTTATGTAGCAATACCTTTTTATCAAAATAATCATCTTTTGGGCATCGTCCGTACCGCTACGACATTGACACCGATTGAAGAAAGTTACAACGCGACAAAGGCAGTCATCTTAACAGCACTTGTGGTTACGATTTTCATCACGATTCTAGTTGGTGCTTGGCTCGCCCATAAAAATACGAAACCCATCAAAGAAATTACCGCCATCGCCGAAAGGATTGCCAATGGCCAGATTAGTGAGCGTATTCATTTACACACCAATGATGAAATCGAAGTGCTTGCCCACACCCTTAACCATCTGACCTCTAGGCTTGAAGACAAAATCATAGAAATTGATTCAGAAGCAAAAAAGCTATCTTTAATCTTAGAAAATATGGATAACGCTGTTATTTTACTTGACAGCTATGGCAATGTAACAACAGCCAATAAAGCTGCGAAGGAACTTTTTGCTATTGCTCCAACTATGCTAGGAAAGCATAGCATTAGCGTAATCGGTAATAGTATGATCACTTCTACCGCTACTGAAGTTTTATCCTCAAAGCAAAGTAAATCCATCTATTTAAAAATGAGAATCCAAGATACCCCAAAGACCTTCCAAATATTTTTTGCGCCGATTATCAGCGCTGAAGATACCCCTAGTGTCCTTAGTGTTTTTCATGACGTTTCGGTCATGCAAGAAATATATGATCGCCAAGTCGAATTTGTCACCAATGCTTCACATGAACTCGCAACGCCTCTGACTTCCATTAAGGGGTTTGCTGAAACATTACTAGACGGGGCACTGGAAAGTCCTGCGCTTAGTCAAAAATTCGTTGGTATCATTCACACAGAATCAGAGCGAATGCATCGTTTGATTAAAGATTTATTACAACTTGCAAAACTGGATACAAAAGAGTATCGAAAACAAATACAACTAGACGATATTGATATGAAGCAAGTACTCCAGGCCGTAAATCAGAAATTATCGCCACAAATTACCGATAAAAATCAAACATTTTTAATTGATATTCCGCAAGATCTTCCCACACTAAAAGCCAATTATGATTGGATGATGCAACTTATCATTAATTTAGTTGAAAATGCCATAAAATATACACCTAACCAAGGAGAAATTTCATTAAAATGCTGGCAAGATAATGATAATATTTGGATTAGTGTAAAAGATAGCGGTATTGGCATCGCACCAGCAGACTTACCCTTCATTTTTGACCGGTTCTATCGCGCGGACAAGGCACGTTCCCGCAAAGAGGGTGGCTCCGGTATTGGCTTATCACTCGTACGCTTTATCGTCGAAATCTTTGGTGGTAGCATTAAAGCTGAAAGCAAGATTAATATTGGAACAACGTTTACTTTTAACATTCCTCTACCCAAATAAGTCATAAAAAAAATAAAATGAGCGATTGCTGAACAATCGCTCATTTTATTTTGATATTGAACTATGATTATCTATCTTTACGGATTCGCTCTGCTGTAACCAAGTAAATTACCCATTCAGCAATATTCGTTGCATGATCAGCAACGCGTTCTAAATAACGAGCGATAAAAATTAATTGTGTTGCTTGTTTTACCATAGCGGCATCATCATCAACAAATCTTGATAATTCTCTAAAAGTCTTTGCGTAAAGATCATCAACTTTATCGTCATCTAAACAAACTTGTTCTGCCAAAGCTACATCAAATGTATTATAGGCTTCAATGGCATCTTGTAACATTTTCCCAGCATATTCAGCCATCTGCGGAATATCGACCAATTCTTTCACAAAAACTTGTTGATCAAATTCTGTTGCTATTTTTGCAATGTCATGCGCATGATCGCCAATCCGTTCCAAATCCGTCGAAATTTTAAGACCTGTTGCAATAATCCTTAAATCTTTTGCGATCGGTTGTTGCTTGGCAATAAGTAACATGCAAGCATCTTCTATTTTAACGTTCATTTCGTCAATTACATCGTCATCGAGCATAACTTTTTTCGCTAATTGCGTATCACTATTGATTAAAGCAGTCATAGAATCTTTCAACCCTTTATCAACTGCCATCCCCATTTTACTAATTTGTTTTCTCAGTTTTTCCAAGTCTTCAATATACGCTTGTCTTGTAACGCCTACCATATTGATACCACCCCTTTTTTTTTATGAACCATCAACCAAAACGACCAGTAATGTAGTCCTCAGTTTTTTTATTGGACGGACGCGTAAAAATCACATCGGTTTTATCATGTTCAATTAAACTGCCGCTCAAAAAGAAAGCTGTATAATCGGATACCCGTGCCGCTTGTTGCATATTATGCGTAACCATAACAATTGTATATTTTTGTTTTAATTCGGTCACCAATTCTTCAATTTTCATCGTAGAAATTGGGTCTAGGGCCGAACAAGGTTCATCCATCAATAATACTTCTGGCTCTACAGCAAGTAGCCGGGCGATACATAGCCTTTGCTGTTGCCCACCGGACATTCCCATCGCCGACGCATTTAACCGATCTTTTACTTCATCCCAAAGAGCCGCCCCTTGCAGACTCGTTTCCACCAATTGATCTAATACTTTTTTATTCTTTATCCCATGAATACGTGGTCCATAGGCAATATTATCGTAAATCGACATCGGAAATGGATTTGGGCGTTGGAATACCATCCCCATCCGCTTACGCAGCATAACAACATCGGTATCAGGTTTATAAAGATTGACTCCATCAAGTAAAATATCGCCTTCAATTCGCACGCTCTCAATCAAATCATTCATTCGATTTAACGTCTTCAAAAAAGTTGACTTACCGCACCCTGATGGACCGATTAAGGCAACCACTGTATTCGGTTCTACATTGAGTGATATTTGCTTTAAAGCTTGCGCTTGACCGTAGAATAAATTGACTTTATTCGCTTGAATTTTATAGTTCATAGATAGAACTCCTCCACCTTGATTTTCTCTTTGTGCATAAAGGAACTATATCATATATACGCCTAATTATTTGTTATCAGAATGTTAAGATTGTGTTAAAAATGATAAGACCTCTACAATCTCCATGTAGTATCTTCCAATGAAACCACATTCATACGGATTGCACCTGCAAAAAAGCAGAAAAAAGATGCCACAAATTTCTTTGCAGCATCCTCTACATAACAATACTAATATGCAGTTATTCCACCATCGACGCTCCAAGCCGCTCCGATGACAAAACTTGCTTTACTTGAGGCTAGAAAGCAGATGACTTCTGCTACTTCTTCTGCCCTACCTATACGACCGATGGGATACACACTCGCCATCTCACGAAGTTCCTCATTAATATCCTCTTGATTTTTAAATTGCGCCCGTGTAAGTGGTGTATCAATATCGCCAGGACAAACACAATTGACGCGAATATGATAAGGTGCTAGCTCTAGTGCCATTGCCTTACTAAAGACCGTAACAGCGCCTTTTGAGGCGCAATACGCCGAGCAGAGAAAGTTTCCATTGAGCCCCGCATCGGAAGATACATTCACAATGGCACCAGCTGAGCTTTTTCGTAGATATTCTATCGCCTGTTGGCACATGAAATAGGTACCTTTCACATTCAGATCCATGATTTGTTCATACTCTTCTTCCGTCATATCAGCTAGCGCTTTTTCGAAATAAATTCCCGCTGAGTTTACGAGTACATCAATTTGCCCAAACTGCGCGATGATTTCCGTAATCAGTCGCTTACATTCTTTTGCTTGTGCAATATTTCCCTGCACAAATATAGCCAGCGCTTGATCTGCATTAAGAACTTTTAATGCAGACCGCCCTTTTTCTAAGGTACTGCCAATTAAAGCTACCCGATAGCCTTGCTCTAAAAACAATTTTGCACTTGCCAACCCAATTCCCGATGTCCCGCCAGTAATAACGGCGACCTTTTTCACTATACTATCCATGAAAACTCCCTCATCAACTACGCTATTTCATATTCGTAAAGCGATACCCTACGCCACGAATTGTTTCAATGGCTTCACTTACTTTCGGGTCACCGCTGAGCTTAGCCCGCAAGTGTCTGATATGCACATCTACCGTTCGCGTATCACCATAGTATTCATAACCCCAAATTTGATCAAGCAATTGTTCTCTAGAATATGCTTTACCTATGTTGGTCAAAAATAATTTTAATAGTTCATACTCTTTTGGCGTTAACTCTAAACTTTCTTTGCCCAAAAACACTTCATAGCTATTAAAGTCCATCTTTAAATCACCAACACTCAGTTGTCCCATTGTTGAACTCTCTTTTGCACTGCGGCGCAGTACCGCTTTGATCCGAGCAACCAATTCACGCGGACTAAATGGTTTCGTCAAATAATCATCGGCTCCTAGTTCTAAGCCTAAAATTTTATCAATCTCTTCATCTTTTGCCGTTAACATAATCACAGGAATCCCTGTTGACTGTTGATCGCCTTTCAAACGTCGGCAAACTTCTAATCCGTCAACTTCAGGCAACATCAAATCAAGTACAACCAAATCCACTTTATCCTGGATTAATTTTAATGCTTCAAGTCCATCTTCTGCACAAAGGACTTGATAACCAGCTTTTTCAAGATTAAACGTTATAAGTTCACGAATAGACTGTTCATCATCAACGACCAATATCTTTTGTTGCATTTTTTCCTCCATCACTACTTAATTTTGGCTGAAAAATAATAGATTAAACCAGTGGCGATTAAACCAACTGCGCCATATAACGCTCCATACTCCATAAATGCATAAGCTGTAACAAATAAACAAACCACCGTCGCTAAACAGCCTTGTTTCGCATTTTCTTTTCGCACTTGAAAGGTTTTATAATCAACCCCCATATATTCTTTAAAACACTCTTGACATATAACCATTTTTTCATTGGTCTCAGTATTTGTATTTACAAGTCCTTTTTCCTCAGGAATACTCTTATTACATTTTTGACACTGGATCATAAAAACACTCCCATCATTCGATACCCGTTTTTATCATATCATTATTTCGAAATAAAATAAATAAGGTCGCTCATAAATATCAACATGATAAATACTGATATCACAATAACATTCCCGAAGCATTCCCGAAAAAAGGTAAAACAAAAACCAGGCGATTACACCTGGTTTCGTTTTTATTACATATTAACAGCGTCTTTAAGACCTTTACCTGCTTTAAATACAGGGTTTTTAGATGCAGGAATGGTAATTTCTGCGCCAGTTTGTGGGTTGCGACCTTTTCTTGCTTCGCGTTCTTTTACTTCAAAAGTACCAAACCCAATTACTTGTACTTTATCATTTGCAACTAATGCTTCTTCAACACTTGCAAATAATGCATTTACCGCTTTCTCAGCATCTTTTTTTGTTAAGCCAGCCTTTTCTGCTACGCTAGCTACTAATTCAGTTTTATTCACAAAATTAGCCTCCTTTTGAAATGATTACGAATAGCTTAATTCGCTATTACTTGATTTATTCCTCTTTATTTGGAAAAAAAATTGCCAAAATTTCGCGATATTCCTATAAATATAAAACTTTTGCCTCATCCCAGTACTGATTTAGCTCTTCTAAAGCGACTTTTCCCCACACTTTCCCCTGTTCTTTTACCTTGTTTTCTACGTAAGAAAACCGGCGAATGAACTTATTATTGGTCATATTCAAACTAACTTCTGCATCCACATTTAAGAATCGCGATAAGTTGACAATCGAAAATAATACATCACCAAATTCAGCCTCTATCTCTGATTGATCATTTTCTTTTATCGCTTTTTTCAATTCGGCAATCTCTTCATTTATTTTATCCCAAACTGGCGCAATATTATCCCAGTCAAAACCGACTTTTGCAGCTTTATGTTGTAATTTATAAGCTTTCATTAAACTTGGTAAATCTTTGGGTACGCCATCTAAAATAGATTTACGTTGATCGCCTTTTTCTTTTTTCTTAATTGCCTCCCAATTCAAGACAACTTCACCAGCATCACGTACAGAAACATCGCCAAATACATGCGGATGACGACGAACCATTTTTTCAGTTACCGTATCAATCACGTCCTGTATCGTAAATTCACCAGTTTCTTCAGCCATCCGCGCATGAAATACGATTTGTAGTAATAAATCGCCCAATTCTTCACAAAGAAGTTCCGAATCTTCAAGGTCAATCGCTTCTAGCACCTCATATACTTCTTCAATAATATAACGACGTAATGAGGTATGGGTTTGCTCAATATCCCATACGCAACCACCCGGTGAACGTAAATGCTTCATTACGTCTACGATTGGTGCGAGTTCAAACTTTTGCTGTTGCCTAGAAAACGCTGGAATATACACACTGGTTAGGTGATCAATGTTTGGCTGCCTATCGAGCTCATAAAGCGGCACCGTCGTAATTTCTTCATCAGGCAAGCCAAGATTGCGCACGAGTGTGACCTGAAAATCGTCTGGATATGTTTCCATCAAGCTAAGTTTCGCATTTGAGGCCACCTGTTGATTATATACTTGTGTCACGACAATTGCTGTTGGCATATCCTGTGGTAAAGTCTCGATATCTTCACTATCAATGACTGTTAAACCATCAATAGGATCAATTCCTAGTCTTACATAAAGAATCTCAATAAAACTCATTCCCGGTAAAATATGCACGGTTATGTGCTGCGCTTTCGCTATATCACGAATAAGCATGACTGTTTTTTCAGCAACGAGCGGGCTGCCCGGTACTGCATACACGATATTTTCACCTTTTTTTGCTCTACTCACGACGTCTTGGGCAATGGTTTGATACACCTCTTCAAACGTTGCTTTTGTATCATAAATCTGATCGTAAGACGCAAAGGTAACATTGCGCTTTTTCATTTCTTCGACAGTCGGATGCTTTGCTGTTCTAAGAAGCAGCGTTTCCTCCCCAGTAAGTTTGTCCCATGTTTCTAAAGTAATAAAGCCGAGCGAACCCGGCCCAAGTCCAACAACTGTAATTTCTCCCATAACGAATACTCCTCTATTCTTTCATCCATTTCAAACTCTATAATAGACTACTTATTTTTTTACCAACCTTCGGTATGTTTTCAATATCACGTTTCGTAATGCTTTTTGTCACGATTAATAATAACACGTAAGTAATACTTCCTGTGATTATAGCGACCAACGTAGCCAACGTATTCTCAAAACTATGTACCATAACAAAATCATAACTAAGCAACACGACAACGCCCATAAGTACTGTCGACGCAATAACTTTCAATGTATCTTTTAAATTGATTCCAACACCAACATACCGATACACAAAAATCAAATTTAGCATTGCTGCTATGCCAAAATCTGCGTTGGTCGCCCAAGCTGCACCTTTGATTCCTAGGCTAGGAATAGCCGTCAACCAATAGCTTAATACTACTTTTGCCAAGGCAGCAATGATCATATTAATCAATGGTATTGTAGTATGCCCAAGCCCTTGTAAAATTCCCGTTGTAACTTGCCCGATACCGAGTAAGATTATACCAAAAGATAAGATCGCAATACAAGTACCAGCATTCGGCGTGGCATATAATAGCTGAGAAATCGGAAACGCTAATAAAAACAGTCCCATAAAACTCGGAATAACTAGTAAATTGGCAATACGAAATGCAGTTTTTGTTCGCTGACAAATCGCTTGCTGATTTTTCAGCGTATATGCCTCTGAAATCGCAGGCACTAAACTTGCGGCAAGTGATGCCGTAAGAATCGTCGGCAAATTAACCAAAGCCACGGCCATTCCAGTTAGATAACCAAATAACTCCGTTGCCGCCTCTACCGTGTAACCAGCAACTTCTAATCGTATCGGTACGATTAATAAATCAATATTGGCGGTCAAAGGCAACATAATATTGGCAATCGATACTGGTAGTGCCAATTTAATAATACGTTTAATAATTGAAAAACTACTTTCCTGTTTGCCCCTTTGTTCTTGCAAGGTAATCTTGTATTGATTTGCCTTTTGATATTTCCAGTAATAATAAATGAGTACCACGGCACCAATGGCAGCTCCAGGGGCAGCGCCAAAACTTGCTCCCGCTGCCGCATAAGAAAGCCCATAAGGTAATAATACCACAGCGAGGACAATCATGGTAATGACACGAAACAATTGTTCAACAATTTGTGATGATGCCGTTGGTGTCATACTTTGCATGCCTTGAAAAAAACCACGATAGCTTGACAAAATTGTCACAAAAAAAATAGCAGGTGCCAAAGCAACAATCGCATAATACGATCTAGCATCGCGCACAATATGAGTCTCAATGAGCCAGCCTGCGCCAAAATAAAGCAATAAACTAAAAAAAAGTCCTGTCACAACCATCACATGTAGCGATATCTGGAAAATCCGTCTTGCACCCCGATGATCCGATAACGCCAATTTTTCCGCTACCAAGATTGATATTGCAACGGGGATACCAGCGGATGAAACACTCAATGCCAATTGGTAGATTGGATATGCCATTTGATAAAGTCCAATCCCTTCGCCACCGAGTAAACGCGATAAAACAATACGATTTACCGACCCGATCACTTTCACGATAACGCCGGCAATTGTTAAAATCAATGCACCCTTTAAAAATTTATTTTCAGGCATACGCTCCTCCTTCCTACGATAACAAAAAGGTTGTTACAAATTATTTTGCAACAACCTCTTCGCTTTCTTTTCATAAGACGAACCTTACTGTGACATCTGTTTTGCTAGAAAACTTGCCGCTGTTTCTGCAAGTTTTATTTCGGTATCCCCCATCTGGACGTTTGGCTGCCTAGCACAAATAATCACAGCGCCAATGGCATCCCCCTCCACGATAATCGGTGCAATAACCTCCGCAGTAAACTTATAAGATTCTTCTTCATCTTCTTCAATTTCAATCGGACAAGCATGACCATTTTTGTATTCACTTGGATTATTAATAAGTACCGCTTTACGTTCTTCCATGATCTTTTCTACGATTGCACCCAATGGCTTATTTAAAAATTCTTTTTTGGCTGCACCGGCAACAGCTACCATAGTATCACGGTCAGCAATCAATACGATATTGCCAATCGCTTCATACAAAGAATCACAGTACTCTTTCGCAAAATCCCCCAGCTCACTGACTGGCGAATATTTTTTCAGTATGACCTCTCCATCACGGTCAACATAAATTTCTAATGGATCGCCCTCTCTAATCCTCAGCGTCCGACGAATTTCCTTTGGAATAACCACTCTACCTAAATCATCAATTCTTCTAACTATCCCTGTTGCTTTCAATTCTGTCCCCCCTTTTCTACAGTTTCTGACATCTGATTCCAATAATAGTATATATCTACTTATTGAAATTTATTCATCAACTACAGGGGATAAAACTACTTTTTCAAATCTTGTAGTGCTAAAACCATCAAAGATTTTGTTACAAAATTCAACACTTTTTTTGCATAGTTTGACGTCAATTTTAAATGAATAATCTCTGGTGGCCCGGCTACCACTTTGACAAAACCGCCCAATAATTCTTTCAGCTTTAAGATTCCTTCCACTTCAACATTTGGTCGATCACTAAAGATGATTTCCACTTTCGCTGGACGCTGAATCACAGATTGTATTCCTAAATCACGCGCTAAATTTTTAATACGGGCAACACCTAATAAATTCATTACCGCCTGTGGTGGTTCACCAAAACGATCAATCAATTCATCTAAAAGGTCCTGCAAATGTTCTTTACTCCTCACTGCAGCAATCCGTTGATATATTTCTATTTTATGCATGGCGTCTTCAATATAGTCGCCAGGCAAATACGCTTCTACGGTAAGTTCTAGCAACGGTTCTACTGGCAATAGTTTTTCCTCACCGTTCTTTAAGCTCTGTACAGCTTCTTCGAGCAAACGGCAATACATTTCAAACCCAACACTGGCAATATGACCATGTTGTTGTGCACCGAGTAAATTACCCGCGCCACGAATTTCTAAATCACGCATCGCAATTTTAAAGCCTGCACCCAGTTCAGCAAATTCTTTGATTGCTTGCAACCGTTTTTCCGCAACTTCTGTTAATACTTTATCCGCCTGATAAGTAAAATATGCAAAAGCCATATGATTAGAACGTCCAACACGACCACGCATTTGATAAAGTTGTGATAACCCAAAACGATCCGCATCATAGACGATGATCGTATTGGCATTGGCAACATCTAAACCATTTTCAATAATACTCGTTGCGACTAAGATATCATCTTTTCCTTCGTAGAAGTCGAGCATCACCTGTTCTAGCAGCTCTTCTGGCATCTGCCCATGCCCTGTTTGTATTTTAGCATCTGGCATCATCTCGGCTAAATGCGCGCTCATTTTATCAATTGTTTCCACGCGATTGTACACAAAATAAACCTGTCCGCCACGCTTTAGCTCTCTTTTGATTGCATCGCGAATAATTTCATCATTATTTTCTACCACATAGGTTTGCACCGGAAAGCGTTCCTCTGGCGGCGTTTCAATAATGCTCATATCCCGCGCACCGACAAGCGACATATGAAGCGTCCTTGGAATCGGCGTTGCACTTAATGTCAGTACATCAATATCACAACTGATTTTTTTAATCTTTTCTTTTTGTGTTACACCAAACCGTTGTTCTTCATCAACGATTAATAACCCCAGATCTTTAAACTGGACATTATTCACATTTAATATGCTATGCGTACCAATTAAAATATCAACCTGTCCCGTTTTTACCTTTTCTAAGGTTTGTTTTTGCTGCTTGGCTGTCCTAAAACGACAGATCACATCAATCGTCGGACCAAAACCCGCAAAACGATTTTTAAACGTTTGATAATGTTGTTGTGCCAGCACGGTTGTCGGCACGAGTACAGCAACTTGCTTGCCGCTCATCACCGCTTTAAACGCAGCTCGTATCGCCACTTCCGTTTTGCCAAAGCCAACATCGCCACAGAGTAACCGATCCATCGGACGAGGCCGTTCCATATCGGCCTTAATTTCTGCAATCGCCGATACTTGGTCAGGCGTTTCTTCATAGGCAAACGCATCTTCAAATTCCTTTTGCCATGGAGTATCAGGCTCAAATGCATAGCCACTCTCTATCTGACGTTCCGCATAAAGCTTAATTAATTCTTTGGCAATGTCAGCCACGGATGCCTTTGCCTTGGCTTTCGCTTTCGTCCACTCACTGCCACCCATTTTATGTAGTCTAGGGATGTCACCCTCGGAGCCAATATATTTTTGCAATAAATGTACTTGGTCGGTAGGTACGAATAATTTATCATCGCCACCATAACGGATATGCAAATAATCTCGATGAATCCCACCTACATCCAAGGTTTCTACCCCAATATATTTACCAATCCCATGGTTCACATGCACCACATAATCGCCGATGTTAATATCTCTAAAATAAACAATTTTCTCTGACTTGGCCACGCGAGGTAAGGCTTTCTTTTTTTGTCTGCCAAATACATCTTTTTCAGTAATAACCACCAGTTGTGCTTGCGGCAATTCAAAACCATTTGCTAGCGTACCAATCGTAATCAGAACAAGGCCATCCACAAACTCGTCGATCGTTGGCGAAAAAGTAGAGGCAATGTGATGTTCTTTTAAGAGATCCTGCATCGCCGAGACCTTTTGCTGGCTCGTCATAAAAATAACCGTACGAACTTTATGTTCTAACCAGCCATTTATTTCACCCGCCAAGATATCCATTTGTTTATGAAAAGGCGCAATTGCTTTTGCCGTAACACTAATAATTTCACTTGGCTCCGTATAGGGAGGCTTTTGCAATAACAGCGACAAATAGACTACATTTTTTACCTTCGCCAATGCAATCATGTCCGTCCAATTAAACATCCGTTTTTTAAGCTCAGGATTTTCTTTGGAGAGTATGGTTATCTGCTCACGAATTCTCGTCGGTTCATCAAAAACAATCGTTGCCGTTTGTTCTAAGTAAGATAAAAACATTGCTGGCTTGCCATCGCTATCCATTTGACCAAGCGGTAAAATATCAGCGCTCGTAATATTTTTTATCGACCTTTGCGATGTGATATCAAACTCACGCAGAGAATCGACTTCGTTATCAAAAAACTCCATACGAATTGGCAGCTGGCGATTAATTGGGAAAACATCAATAATACCGCCACGCGCGCTAAATTTCCCCAGACTATCCACTTGTTCCACGCGTTCGTAACCAAGTTGTACTAATTTTTCTAAAATTTCATCTCGCTCTATGACCATCCCCATAGCGAGTCCCAGACTCGAACGTTCAAATTCTCTTTTAGATAACCCTTTTTGAATTGCTGCCGCCGTTGTCGCCAGTACAATGATTTTTTCTTTACGAATCAACCGTCCCAAAACATCCATCCGTCTAGCTGCAAGCTCAATGCTCTTTGCTACAGCTGAAAATGTTACCATATCCAGCGCAGGAAGCTCTAATATTACCACCTCCGGCAATAACATTGTTAAATCAGATTTGAGTAGCTCCATTGCTTCCGTATTACTCGTAATAATAACGGTCGTCCGTGGATGCTTTTCATAACTTGCTGCTATAACCGCAGCTTTTTGCGATCCCGATAAACCATAAACCAAACTTTGATTATTTTCTAGTCCAAAACAGTCCACCACCCTAGTAATTGTTGGATCTGTCATTAACACGTCAAAAAGTTTTTCCATCCTTACACCTCACCCATGCGAAAAGGGGCTTTAGCTAAAGCTAAAGCCCTATTATTTATATGAGAATCAATACGATTATATGCCTTAATGAATCCTAGATTCTTCTCGATTTAACCCCAAACGCTCGGCACAATCATCACATAATGATTTTACATGCATCGTATTTCCTAAATCGTCCACTTCAATTATATCCTTACGTTCGTCACTCGTCAAGCAGTCAAAGCCTAATTTTACTTCATCAACATACTCCACATTGAGCATCGCGATATCTACGCCACACATTTCACAATGATAATATATCTTCATAAAAATCCCCCATATTAAAAATCAACTTATTTTTAGTATTTCCAATCTAGGGGAAAGTATGCAACTCTAGGGCAACACTTTTGTCGGATTGATCAGCACGCCATTATGACGAACTTCAAAATGTACATGTGGCCCTGTTGAATTACCGGTACTACCCATTTCACCAATCACTTGTCCACGATTTACAAAACCACCTTTTTCCACACCAATACGCTGTAAATGCCCGTAAAGCGTCGAATAGCCTTCCCGATGCTCTAACTTAATAGCATAGCCATAGCCCCCCAGCCAGCCCGCATAGCTAACCTTACCAGCTAAGGCAGCCCTCACTGGTGTGCCAAAGTCATTGGCGATATCGATACCCTCATGCATATGACCCCACCTTAAACCAAATGGAGAACTTATTTCACCTACACTTGGCAAAGCAAATTGCGTGGATATTTGTCTTGATGCCGGCAAACTTGCTGCTTCCACGTTTCTTGGTTTGCCACCAGGAATAAATAACTTTTCACCGATTTTTAGGAAACTTTCCGTTTTTTCATTCTCATCTAAAATATTTTTGACTTCTACATCAAATAGTTTGGCAATTCTCCATAATGTATCGCCTTCAGTTACAGTGTATAAAACGCCTTTTTTCGGTAAAATGAGCAATTTGTCCCCTGGATGAATCAAATCAGTTAAATTTTCATTTGCAGCACGTAAGGTATCAACATCAATCTCATACTGAGCAGCAATATCTGCTAACGTTTCCGCCTCCTTTACGATATGCATCCGCATTTTTACTACAGGAACTTTTGCAATCTCCTTATATTGGCTCACCTCTAAAGCAGGTTCGCGTACGGGGCTGATATCGCTATATTCTACTACAGCCCACCAAATCAATCCCATAACCATACCGATGCCGACGACAATTCCAAACATCCGTATTTGCTTTATCTTACTTAAATTCATTTGCTTCGCCTCACTAGAAAATAACTTTATTCAGGAATATAGTTAACGATCCGAAGAAAAATTATACATTTTCCAAAATAACGACAAAAAAGCATAGACAATACAAAATAATCTTTGTATGATCTATGCTTAAAATTCAACCTAATCTAAGTCAATATTTTTTACTAAAATTCTTCCTTGTGTTAATTCAATATAGTCTAATTCCCGCACCTTTTCCAAATCATCTTCATCTTTTGCCGCGATCATATGGTATCCACCACAATGCAAGCATTCTAAAATGACTGCATCAGAATCAATTGTTGTATTTGCTTCTATGGCTTTACTGCCGCATGGACAAACAATTCCCCCCTGTTCGGCTATATCATGGAGCTTATTGATAATTTCTAGAAAAATTTGCTGTTTTTCGATTTGTTCTTCACTCTTCATGATACTTTCAAATTCTTGTTTTGTAAAAGCTAAGATTTCCTCAATTGCTTCCCTTTTACCAATATATCCAAGTTCGAAAAAATCTTTGGAACAATAAATTTTTTCTATTTTTAGTTTCAAAAGATGTTTGGCTTTATATTTTGCTTCATGTAAAGAGTTACATGCCCCACAAGAAATTTGGAGTTTCACTAGGTTGGGAGCTGTACGTATCAAAGTTGCCTGCGGATGATTACAACTGCATCGCAATGTTTTCGTGCTATCTTGTTTCGTAAAATAAGACACATCATGAATCTCGATTTTTCCACAACGTTGACAATACAAAGCAACAGACCAATTCGCATGAATGATCACGTACCTCACTCCTTCCCTCAATATACTTCTTATTAACTTGAGAAATTCGCCAGTGATAATAAAACTCCTGCATACTTATAGAAAACAAAAGAAGCTGACGCAAGTTATTTTGCGAGCAGCTTCTTTCTTAGCCAATCATTAAGTTATCTTTATTTCCAGCAATATAACTAGACACCATTTCACAAAGCTTGATGATATCAAAAGGCTTAGTAACATAAGCAAAGGCACCCAATTCTTTTGCTTTTGTCACAAGTTCCAATTCACCATATGCTGTCATCATAATCACACGCTCTGCTAAACCAAGCTCTTTTAATTCTTTCAATGCATCAATACCATCCATCCCTGGCATCTTCATATCCATTAAAATTACAGCGGGCTTTATTTCTGTTGCTTTTTCCAAAGCTTCATTGCCATTCGTAGCTACACTAACCTCATAGCCTTCGTCCGTAAAGACTTCTAACAGTAGTCGTCTAATCCCTGGCTGATCGTCTACAACCAACACTTTTGTCTTACTCACCTTTTCAAACTCACCCCTTTTGTTTAGTCAATAGTCTTAATTACCTATTTTTTATTTATCAATTACCTATTCTTTACATTTCGACCAGTACAATTAAAATCCTGCTTAAACAAAGGATTTTGTTATATTTTTTTGTATACATACCCTAATTCTATTTTTAATCATATTTTTGCTAAAAATCCATATAAAAACAACTAGAATTGCGGTGGATTGGCGATAATATCACTCGCAGCTGACATAAAAAATGCACTAGCTGTAAAAATCATCACAATAAAAATACCAACAAAGATCAATACTGGTAAGAAATAAACGAGAGTCGCCTTGCCCCCAGACAATTGATAGACTTCACAAATTGCCAGAATTCCAAGTACAATTGACCACACTGCAACAATTAAAGTTGCGATCATAATCAACAAAAATCCAACAGTGGGAAAAAAGTTAGCAATTAAGTAAATTGGTACAACGAGCAATTGCAAAAAATAAGTAAAACCAATCGCAGTTAATAATCTTTTCACCGAACCGCGTCCACCGATCAATTCTGCCAACAAATGCCAAATAGAAACTGAAAAACCCCATATTAAAATACTGCAAACAATTTGAGCAAATACTATTGCACCCTTAGAACTACCTTCAAAAACATTTGCATAGGTAGCTAAACTAGAGATTACAGTGCTAAACAGTACGATTTGACAGGCTTTTGACAATCTTCCCTCGCTAACGATGACTTGAAACGCTTCTTTTGGTTTTGCGAACAAATCATAAAGAGTCTCTAATATACTACTCATTATTTTCACCTACCACTTTTCTGGTATTGCCATCGGCACTACGGATTTAACATCATTTTCTGCTGGTACATTAAGCAATAAAGTTTTTAATAGTTCAGCTTTATCACTGGTTGACATCAACATCGAAAATGGATTATTTTTACCATATTCTTTTATTTTCGGTTTACCGTGGATTCCTACCATTTGTGCAGTACCATCAATGGCATCGTATAAATTGCCCATTTCATCCACTAGACCAAGCTCTTTGGCTTGTTTACCTGTATATACACGACCATCGGCAATTTTTTTCACGGTTTCAATATCAAGATGACGCCCTTCAGCAACGACTTCCACGAAACCTTGATAGATTTCATCGACCATCGTCTGTAAAATCACACGTTCTTCCTCAGTCATTGGTCGATCATTTGATAAAATGTCTTTATGCACGCCACTTTTTATTTTTTCTTGACGTATCCCAATTTTTTTATACAGCTCTTCCCAATTAGAGTATGGCATATAAACGCCAATACTACCGGTCAAAGTCGTTGGATTCGCATAAATTTTATCCGTACAGGCTGCTAGCCAATACCCTCCGGATGCCGCCATATCGCCCATCGAAGTTACTACGGGTTTACCTTTGGCACGAATTTTTTTGATTTCTTCACCGACTTCCTCCGTTGCAGTTGAACTACCACCTGGACTATTAATCCGTAGTACAATTCCTTTAATGCTTGCATCATCGCTGGCTTCATGCAATTGTTTGATTAAACTATCTGTCCCACCACTTTCCGAGAGCAAACCACTCGCCCCATGACCGCCAGTGATCGTACCATCGACATAGACAACAGCAATTTTATTGCCAGCAGACATTTTTTTATCAATTGATTTATTCGCAAACGTTAGCATAGCGACAGAAACCAGAACAATTATACTGAAAAGTACCATAATCATTTTCTTACGCATCATGTTACACCTCACCCTTAATAAGAAAACTGTTGGAAAATCCAACAGTTTCTTGTTTATTTTTAAATTTCACTATTTATTTAATGCAGCCTTCACAAAACCTGTGAATAATGGATGCGGATTATTGGGACGTGATTTTAATTCAGGATGAAATTGTGAGCCAACGAACCAAGGATGATCTTTGACTTCTATAATTTCAACTAAGCTATCATCCGGTAATGTACCAGCGACAACCAAACCTGCTTCTACCAATTCCTTACGATATAGATTATTAAATTCAAAACGATGACGATGGCGTTCTTGAATCAATTCCGAATGATAAGCGGCATACGTATTGGTATCAGGAGCAACTTTACAAGGATATGCACCAAGACGCATCGTCCCTCCCTTTGCTTCAACATCAATTTGCGATGACATTAAATCAATCACTGGATATTTCACATCAGGAACAAATTCTGTGCTATGCGCATTTTCTAATTTACATACATTACGAGCAAACTCAATCACTGCACATTGCATGCCTAGACATAAACCTAGGAACGGAATTTTGTTTTCACGGGCATATTGGATAGAACGAATTTTCCCCTCTACACCACGATCACCAAAACCACCTGGCACTAAAATTCCTTGGCAGCCAGCAAAAACTTCATCATAGTTTGTACCATCCGCTTCGATTTCTTCAGAGTTCACCCATTTGATATCTACATCGGTATCATTTGCAATACCAGCATGGTGTAAAGACTCAGTTACAGAAATATAGGCATCTGGTAATTCTACATATTTACCAACAACAGCAACGGTAACTTTCCGGGTTGGATGATTGATTTTATCCACCATTTTTGCCCATTCTGTCATATTAGCTGGACCAGCCTGCATATTTAATTTTTCTAACACAATTGTATCAAGACCTTCTGCTTGCATCATTAAAGGAACTTGATAAATCGTACTTGCAGTTCTATTTTGAATCACGGCATTTGCATCCACATCACAGAAGAGCGCCAATTTGTCTTTCATATCGGCAGAAAGTTCTTTTTCCGTACGACATACAAGAATATCTGGTTGAATACCGATACTACGTAATTCTTTTACACTATGTTGGGTAGGCTTAGTTTTAAGCTCACCAGCAGCAGAAATGTAAGGTACAAGGGTAACATGTATGTATAATACATCATTTTTACCAACTTCTTTTTTCACCTGACGAATTGCTTCCATGAACGGAAGACTTTCAATATCACCAACGGTACCACCAATTTCCGTGATAACAACATCAGCACCGTCATCAGCCGCAACATCATAGACGCGTTGTTTAATTTCATTGGTAATGTGGGGAATGACTTGTACTGTGCTACCTAAATATTCACCTTGACGTTCTTTATTTAACACAGACCAGTAAACTTTACCAGCTGTAATATTTGAACCTTTACTTAAATTAATATCAATAAAGCGTTCATAATGCCCTAAATCCAAGTCAGTTTCAGCGCCATCTTCAGTAACAAAAACCTCACCATGTTGATATGGGCTCATCGTTCCTGGATCAATATTGATATACGGGTCAAACTTTTGAATCGTAACTTTAATACCACGGCTCTTGAGCAAGCGACCTAATGAAGCCGCAGTGATACCTTTACCAAGTGAGGAAACCACCCCTCCAGTAACAAAAATATACTTTGCCATGCGAAATATCCTCCTATTTATTGCTCCTGCATTATTATATTTCTAGCAAATCGACTAT
>Ga0316600_10000474_pt1 | contig 19236 bp, 15 predicted proteins | sample OWC_soil_day5_CT_FD_207652 | JGI IMG/M metagenome (GOLD analysis project Ga0316600, IMG submission 207652) | Wetland soil microbial communities from Old Woman Creek delta, Ohio, United States - OWC_soil_day5_CT | ecosystem: Environmental > Terrestrial > Soil > Wetlands | place: USA: Ohio... | reverse complement strand
CAAGAGGTATTGCATCTAAAATAATTGATATGTTCACAAAAGGCGAATGCGATGAGATTTATATGGTTTATACCAAATTTATTTCTACCATTAACGTCGTTCCAACAACGGTAAAATTATTGCCGTTTACAGGTATTGAAGGACAAGAAGCTGGACAAGATGGCGAATATATTTATGAACCATCTGCTGGCGAAGTGCTTGGTCACTTATTGCCACAATATCTAGAAACTATGATTTACGCTGCATTATTGCAAGCGTCTGCGAGTGAACTTGGTTCTCGTATGACAGCAATGAGCAATGCAACAGATAATGCGGAAGATTTAATTCATAAATTAGTCTTAACTTATAATAAAATTCGTCAGGCTGGTATTACCACTGAGATTAATGAAATCGTGAGTGGTGCAGAAGCCTTGAATTAAGGAGGGGTTATAGCAGTGGCAAAAGGTAAAATAGTACAGGTTATTGGCCCTGTAGTAGATATTGAATTCCCTGTTGATCAATTACCAAAGATTTTAAATGCTGTTAAAATCGAAGGCAAAGCAGGCGATTTAGAAATTAAATTAACTGTAGAAGTTATGCAACATATCGGCGATAATGTAACACGTTGTATCGCTATGAGTTCTACTGATGGTTTGACTCGTGGTATGGAAGCAGAAGATACAGGAGCTCCGATTAGTGTTCCTGTAGGTCCTGAAACGCTTGGGCGTGTATTCAACGTTTTAGGTGAAACTGTTGACCACAATCCAGCACCAGTAGGTAATAAAGAGTTTTGGCCGATTCATCGTCCAGCTCCTAAATTTGACGATCAAGAAACTGCAACTGATATCTTGGAAACAGGGATCAAAGTAGTAGATTTAATTGCTCCATATTCTCGTGGGGGGAAAATTGGTTTGTTCGGTGGTGCTGGTGTTGGTAAAACAGTACTGATCATGGAACTTATTCATAACATTGCAACACAACATGGTGGTTATTCCGTATTCGCTGGTGTTGGTGAACGTACGCGTGAAGGTAATGACTTGTGGTCAGAAATGACTGAATCAGGCGTTATTGATAAAACAGCACTTGTATATGGTCAAATGAATGAACCACCTGGAGCTCGTATGCGCGTAGCTTTAACGGGTCTTACAATGGCTGAATACTTCCGTGATGTACAAGGACAAGATGTACTTCTATTCGTAGATAACATTTTCCGTTTCATCCAAGCTGGTTCTGAAGTGTCTGCACTACTTGGTCGTATGCCATCCGCCGTTGGTTACCAACCAACACTTACTACTGACGTAGGTGCACTGCAAGAACGTATCACTTCAACGAAAAAAGGTTCCATTACTTCTGTACAAGCAGTATATGTACCTGCCGATGACTTAACTGACCCTGCTCCAGCTGCAACATTTGCGCATTTGGATGCAACAACAGTTTTATCTCGTCAAATCGCTGAACTTGGTATCTATCCAGCAGTGGATCCACTAGATTCTACTTCACGTATTGTTGATCCACATGTTATTGGGGAAGAACATTACAATGTAGCGCGTGGCGTTCAAGTAGTGTTACAAAAATATAAAGAATTACAAGATATTATTGCAATCTTAGGTATGGAAGAATTATCTGATGATGATAAACTTGTTGTATCTAGAGCACGTAAAATCCAAAGATTCTTAAGCCAACCATTCTTCGTAGCAGAAGCATTTACGGGTTCTCCTGGTAAATACGTACCGCTAAAAGAAACCATTCGTGGGTTTAAAGAAATTTTAGAAGGTAAACATGACGATATCCCAGAAGGTGCTTTCTACATGGTGGGCAGCATTGATGAGGTATTAGAAGCAGCTCGTAAAATGAAGGGGGAATAACAATTGGCTAACAAAATTAAGCTAGAAATTGTTTCTCCACAAAGAGTTGTTTACACAACAGATATTAATATGCTGATTGTGAGAAGTACGGATGGCGAACTCGGTATTTTGCCTAACCATGCTCCTTTAATTGCAGGTCTCGTGCCAGCGCCAATGAGAGTATTAACAGATGATGGTGAACACTTAATCGCAGTAAGTGGTGGTTTTATGGAGGTTCAACCGAAAAAAATCACAGTACTTGCAACGAATGCAGAGTTGCCTGAACAAATTGATGTAGATCGTGCGCAAAGAGCATATGACAGAGCTTTAGCACGCATCAATGCAGAAAAAACTGACGTTGATCTTAATCGTGCGCACGCCGCATTAAATCGTGCAAAGGCACGGTTGGTGGCTACGAATAAATTTTCTAATAAATAATAACGATCATAGATCGGGTGTAATCAAAAGACCTCTTTTGATTACACCCTTTTTGTATACCAAAGCTAAATTCTGGTAAGAATGAAAGTAATAAGAGTTTAGTGGAGGTTAGTAAATTGAAAAAAGTTATAGTTGGTATTTTTTTAGTTCTTATGATTAATTTTGGATTTATTGGTAAAGCGCAAAATGTACCGGTGACACTATCAGAGCCGTTAAGCGCAGCTATGCAAGCTACAGGAGCGGAAGTAGATAGCTTTTATATTTACGCGTGGGAAAAATTGCCCAAAGAGTTTGAAAATGTTGCTATATTTATGAACATAGAAAAAGATCTGTTAAAAGAGCTAGGGTTTTCTGAAGATCAGTATACAATTGAAGTTATCGAAGGCACGGAAAAAATAGATGTCAAAGCAAAAGCACAGATAGAGAATAAGACAGTGAACATTGCGATTTGTAACATAATAGAACAGGATACTTCCAAAAATTCTACCTATTTATCGGTGAATTATATGGAAAAATCAGCAGAGGAAAATAAAATTATCCAAACAAAAGTAAAATTAAAAAATATTATGAAAAAATTCCATTCATCTCCGACGATTAGCACTTGCTTGAAAGGGTATCTTGATGGTAAACTAAGGAATGATGAATGGTCATTACGCTTGCAAGATGCCTTTGACTCTGTTGGGGGAGTAGCGACTAAAAAGACAGATGCTAAAACTTATTTTAGTTATGTAGGATTTGCCCCGACGATTGAGGAACGCGTTATTGCAGGTAAAGATATAGTCAATCTAAATATGGTAATGCGGTATAATGAATACGATGGTCGTACTTACGTAATCATTGGTTCGCCGGTGATTTCAATTGAGTATTAATATGGACAAAATGTTTCAATTAGCTGCAGATCAGAAGAAATTATTTTTAGTAGTATACGGATTTCGGGAGGATATTAATGGAAAAGTTGATTATAAATGGTGGCAAGAGATTAGAAGGATCAGTAAAGATTAGTGGGGCAAAAAATGCAGTTTTACCGATTATTGCGGCAACACTACTTGGGCAAACACCGAGTGTGCTGGAAGAAGTACCAGACCTAGAAGATGTACGCACGATTTCGGAAGTGTTATGCCAATTGGGTGTGAAAGTTGTAAATAATGGCGATAATACGCTGGATGTCGACAGCACCAACATCTTATCTTGTGAAGCTCCTTATGAACTTGTAAGAAAAATGCGGGCATCCTTCTTAATTATGGGACCGTTACTTGCACGTTGCGGACGGGCGAAAATTTCTTTGCCAGGTGGCTGTGCCATTGGAACCAGACCGATAGATTTGCATTTAAAAGGGTTTGAGGCACTTGGTGCCAAAATAGAAACCGGACATGGTTATATTGAAGCAAAAGCACCAAACGGCTTAATTGGTGCTAGAATTTATCTTGATTTCCCAAGTGTAGGAGCAACGGAAAACATCATTATGGCAGCATGTATGGCGAAAGGTCAAACCATCATCGAAAATCCAGCCCATGAACCTGAAATTATTGATTTAGTAAATTATTTAAATGTTATGGGTGCAAATATTCGCGGTGCTGGAACAAATGTCATTAAAATTGAAGGTGTGGAGCGGTTAGAAGGTAAAAACTATACGATTATTCCTGACCGTATTGAAGCTGGAACTTACATGGTTGCGGCAGCAATGACAAGAGGTAATGTTTATATTGAGAATGCAATTAGTGAACATTTAAAACCTGTCATTGCAAAATTGAAAGAAGCAGGTGTGACCATAGAAGAAGAAATTAGCGGTATTCGTGTCAGCTGTGATGGCCCGATCAAAGCCATTGATATTAAAACATTACCGTATCCTGGGTTCCCAACTGATATGCAAGCACAATTTATGGCGATGCAAACCATATCAGGAGGAACGAGTGTTGTGACTGAAACCGTGTTTGAAAATCGTTTTATGCATGTGGATGAACTCAAGCGCATGGGGGCTAACATCAAGATTGAAGGTCGTAGTGCTGTTGTTGAGGGCGTGAAGAGCTTAACTGGCTGCCAAGTGAAAGCAACTGACCTGCGTGCTGGTGCAGCGATGGTACTTGCAGGATTGGTGGCTGATGGTGAAACGCAAGTGGGCTATATTCATCATATCGACCGTGGTTATGATCAACTTGTCAGCAAACTTTGCGGGCTAGGTGCCGATATTCGCCGAACAGTAAAATAATGGATTAAGGAGCTATTGTGAGTGTCTTACAACAGCTCCTTTTTTATGGATGATAAAAAACATGACTACATAGTCGATTATTTATGATATAATAAAATTGGTATGATTATTTAGTTTTGGAGGTCTGAACCAACCTATGACAAAAATATTAGAAGAAGTTAAATTAAAACATATAACAATAAAAAATAGAATTGTGCGGTCTGCAACACATTGTTATCTTGGAACTAAAGCTGGTACAATGACTGACGCAGAATTTGCGATGTATGAAGAGCTTGCCGCAAATGATGTGGGATTGATTATTACAGGCCATTGCAGTGTTTCCTCGACAGGGATGGCCAATGAAGATCAAACGGCTATTTACGATGATACATTTATTCCGCAGTTAAAGAAACTACATAGCACGGTGAGCAAGTACAATGCAAGAGTCATTGCGCAAATTAACCATGCAGGACCGCGCGCTGTCAATCAGGATGATTTGGCTGGTGTGTCAGCAGCAGAACTGAAAAAAGGTAAAGTAGCACGTGAACTTACGATAGAGGAAATTGCGCAGATTAAAATAGAGTTTATCAATGCGGCGTATCGTGTAAAACAAAGTGGTCTTGATGGCGTGCAACTGCATGTTGCACATAGCTATTTATTATCTCAATTCATTGATACAACGTTTAACCATCGCACAGATGCTTACGGTGGCACGGTAGAAAAGCGCTTTCGCTTGATACGTGAAATTATCGTTGGTATCAAGGAAAAATGTGGCGAAGAATTTCCGTTATTCATTAAAATAAATAATGATTCAAGAACAGATGATCTTGCATATGAACAAGATCTACTATATATGTTGAAAGAATTTGCTAAGCTTGGTGTTGAAGCGGTGGAACTAAGTGGGGCTGATTTTATTTCACAGCCACGTACTGCAACCACTTACTATGTAGAACGAATCGCGAAAATGAAAAAATCTGTGCCTCAACTTCCGATGATTTTAGTTGGTGGGGTACGTTCTCTTGCGGATATGGAGCAAGTCTTAGAAAGTGGGATTGATATGGTATCGCTCAGCCGTCCGTTTATTTGTGAGCCAGATATTATTCAGCGTTTGCTTAACGGGCAAGAAAAATCAAAATGTCTAAGTTGCAGTAAATGTTTTGCTTTACCGAAAATAAAACCTGGAATACGTTGCGTATTTAAAAGAAAATAAAGTATAATAAAAATGACTAAAAAAGTACTGGACAAGAAAGCATTGTTATATAATCGAATAGTTACCGGTTAACAAAGTAGTAATACAGGTGAAACCTATAACGGAAACGTTATAGGGTTTTGCCTTTTTGTTGCAGTATAATTTTAAAAATAATATTGTAAGAGGGGTAAGTATGAAGATTGAAGAGGTCTTAAATAATAACGCTATTGTACGCTTAAATGAAAAATCACAAGAAGAGATCGTGGTGGGGCGAGGCATTGCTTTTCGCTTAAGTAGTGGTGACTCAGTTGTAGATGCCAAAAAAATACAGAAAATTTTTACTTTTTTAAATCCAGATGTGTTTGCGCTGTTTAAAAAGGTTGTGCTGGAAATTCCACTAGAATACATATTGCTCAGCACAAAAATTATTGAGTATGCAAAAGAAACCTATGCTAAAAAATTTGATGATAGTATTTATGTTACGTTGACAGAACATATTTATCGGGTGATTGGTAGGGAAAGCTATGGTTTTCAATTGAAAAATGCATTGCGCTGGGAAATCAGACACATTTATAAAGAGGAGTTTATCATTGGACAGAAGGCATTGGCTTTATTACAACGGCAGTGCAGTATTAGTTTGAAAGAAGATGAAGCAGCTTTTATTGCGTTGCATTTCGTCAATGCAGAGTTAAAGGGAGATTTAAATCGTATTGTTGATGTGACAAAAATGATACAAAGTATTTTGAATATCGTAAAAAATCACTACAAATTTGAATATAATGAAGAGTCTCTTAACTACAGTCGTTTTGTAACTCATTTGAAATCGCTGGCACAACGCTTGTTTAGTGGGAAAGCCAGTGAAGATAAAGACGATGAAATGTTTGATACGATGAGCGAAAAATATGGCAACACGTATGAATGTGTCAAGAAGATTAAAACAATGGTTGCCACAGACTACGCATATGAATTAACCAAAGAAGAACAACTGTATTTGATTATTCATATTGAAAAAGTCATTAAAAATAAGTAGACAAATGATTGTAATAAGCAAAAAAACTCACGATTCAGTTCCTAAATGGATTCGAATCGTGAGTTTTTTTTACTTCAAAGCCAAGGCTTCTAGGGTTTTTTGCGTAAAAAAGTATTCAACATTTCAGAAATTGTTGTTAAAAGATCAATTTCTTCTGAGGTCCAGTTGCGTGGTGCAGTACAGTCATCAAGCCCAATAAAAGCGTTCGGCATTCCAACATCTGTAAATTTATTATCCAAGAAGGCTAGAATATTATCTTTTTCAAAAGATTTACGGTACTCTTTATTTAAGGTAGTAACATCATTACATTTTAGCAGCGTCTTTTGACGATGCTTTGCATGGAAATCGTCAAGCTCTTTCACTGAGAAACTCTTTAAGAGATGTTGAATAGGTTGAATATTTTGGTTACACCACTGCGCAGTGATTGTATACTCTGTTTTATCTTGATTGAGTTCATAAATGATACAATGGCTTACGTTAAGGCGTTTGCCGAGTATCTCTAAAATCATTTTAATTGTAGCGGTGTTTTCTTTAGAATTGTATAATAGCTTAAAAATATATTCTGGTAAATTATCCTGAAAAGATTTTTTTATCTTGGGTAAAGTAACATCTGTTTTACGTATAACGGCGTTTGTGCGCAAATTTTGATATTCCAAATTTGGCATTTGATCATAATAAAGTACATATCGATCCTTACCGCTTGCTTTCGCGTAATACAATGCTTGGTCAGCGATTTGGTATAAATCATTAAATACTTCACTGTGGGTTGGATAAATTGCGATACCGATACTGCCTGACAATTTATATTCGGTATAATCGGTGGGATAAGAACGGCGGAGTGAATCTAATAAAGCCTGCGCTTTTTGGTGCAGGAATTCATCTTCCGTGATATTTTGCAGTAAGACGATAAATTCGTCGCCACCAACGCGACCGACAATATCCGAATCGCGAAATTTGCCTTTAATGGTGGTTGCTAAATCAGAGATTACGGCATCACCAAATAAATGACCAAATTGATCGTTAATTGCTTTAAAACCATCAATATCAATAATCATTAAAGCATGTTTTGCAGACCTGTTGGTAGTATGAAAAGCTTCTTCAATCAATTTATGGGTTGTAATTTTATTATAAAGACCAGTTAATAAATCTTTTTGTGCTTGGTTCAATAAACTTTCGCAGTGTTTCTTATCAAAGTCAATATCGCTGATCATTCCTGATATTTTATAAGGCAGATTTTGACTAGAAAAGCTGGTTGCCAAGCTGATTTTACACCAAACGTATTCATTATAAGAATTTCGCAGGCGTACTTCTATTTTTGAAAAAAATTTTCTGTTTGAAAAATCATGTTTGTTATGATAAACAGTATCAATATATTCAGTTAAGAGATGCATGTCGTCTGGATGGATGTTGGTAGAGTGTTTTGCGGCTTGGCTAAAATTATAGCTAGATGGCATATAGCCAAAAATATCAAACCAATTTGGCGTAACAAAAAAACGATCGGTTTTTAAGTCCCACTCTAATAAAATATCTCCATTATATGCAAGTAAAGTACGATAAGTCTCTAAGTCAAACATATCGAGTATATCTTTTTCCATGTTATTATCCTGATTTCTTATAATTTTATATATTAATGCCATAGTACTATAGACCTATTTGTATTATATTAGAAAACTAAGGTTGGTGGCAAGTGCTAAAAATACCAAAAAAATAAAATATAAACAGGATTTAGCAAAAGAAAAACAAAACAATCAGTATATACTGAATATTAAGATAACATAAACAAAAACTATTGACAACCTATTTTTAAAACTGTTATGATGTATGTGGAATTGGTTCCATATTTTATAAAGTTAAGGAGGGAATGTAAATGAAAGATATAATTATTACTAGCCCGATTAAGGGTGAAATAATTCCTTTAAGTGAAGTAAAAGATGCTGTTTTTTCAAGTGGAGCATTAGGTAAAGGCGCGGCAATAGATCCGAAAGATGGAAGAGTATTTGCGCCGTTTGATGGTACTGTATCCGCATTGTTTGAAACAATGCATGCGATTGGTTTGGTATCCACAGATGGAGTTGAGCTATTGATTCACGTAGGTTTTGATACGGTGAATTTAGGTGGTAAATATTTTACTGCTTATATCGCGCAGGGAGATACGATAAAAAAAGGGGATTTGCTGCTTGAATTTGATCAGAAAGCTATTGTGCATGAGGGTTATGATGTTACGACACCTGTTGTTGTAACAAATTCTGACCAGTATGGAAACGTTTTTGTAAAATATGAGGAAGATATAACACAAGCAGAACAAAAGAGTGTAGCTGGCAATGTAAGCACTTCTTCTACTACGGTAAACCCAATTGTAGCAACAAGAACGGTAACAAAAGAATATACAGTCGCTGAACAGATTTTGCTACATATTGGGGGGAAAGAAAATATTAGATCAGTCGAACATTGTGCAACACGTCTTCGGTTGATTTTAAAAGATAAAGAAAAAATTAATGAAAAAGAAATTGAGGAGATTGATGGTGTAAAAGGGCAATTCTTTGCAGCAGCGCAATATCAAATTATCTTAGGAACAGGTTTTGTGAATAAAGTTTATGAGGTTATCATAAACGGTTCGGCAGAACTTAGAAATAGCAAGCATAAAGAAGCTGCGTATGATGAAATGTCTGTACTCCAAAAGATATCACGAACTTTTGGTGATGTTTTTGTACCAATTATTCCCGTGCTTGTTGCTACTGGTTTATTTATGGGGATTAGAGGTCTGATTACAAACTTAGGCTTTGATCTTGGTAAAAACTTTTTACTGATGTCACAAATTTTAACCGATACTGCCTTTGCGTTTTTACCAGCGTTGGTTGCTTGGTCGACGATGAAAAAGTTTGGCGGAACGCCGGTGATTGGGATTGTACTAGGTTTGATGCTAGTCGCGCCACAACTTCCCAATGCTTATGTAGTTGCCGCCGGTGGAGCAGTGCCAATCGGACTTTCACTATTTGGTCTTGATATTTCTATCGTTGGTTATCAAGGTTCAGTATTGCCAGCACTTGTACTTGGTATCATTGCGGCAAAAACGCAGGGAGCCTTGAAAAAAATAGTGCCCGATGTACTAGACTTAATCGTAACACCATTTTTGACACTCTTAATATCTATGGTTTTGGGATTACTTGTTGTTGGTCCAATCATGCATAGTATTGAAATTTTGGTTTTTGGTGCAATTAAGACTTTTTTATACCTTCCATTTGGCATTGGTGGTTTTGTTGTAGGTGGCTTACACCAGTTGATCGTAGTCACTGGTGTGCATCATGCTTTTAATGCACTTGAGGTAGAGTTACTAGCAACAACTGGTACCAATATGTTTAATGCAATTATCACGGGAGCAATTATTGCTCAAGGGGCTGCGGCACTTGCGGTGGCACTCAAAACCAAGGATAAGAAAAAACGTTCGCTTTATATTTCGTCGGCTATTCCAGCTTTTTTAGGAATCACGGAACCAGCAATTTTCGGGATTAATTTAAGATTTATGAAACCGTTTATTTATGCGCTTATCGGCGGGGCTTGTGCTGGTATGTGTGCAAGTATTTTTCAGCTTGCCGGTACTGGTATGGGTATTACCGTTTTGCCAGGGGCACTCCTTTATATCAATCATATGGTACAATATATCATAGTAAATGCGGTTGGTTTTGGGGTAGCCTTTGGGTTAACTTATGTTTTATATAAGCCACAAGAGTAATCGAACTATTGGGAGGCAGGTATGGAGCGGAAAATTACAATACAAGATATTGCCGATATGGTCAATGTATCAAAGAGTAGTGTTTCTCGCTATTTAAATAATGGCTATGTGAGTAAAGAGAATGCCGATAAAATTAAAATTGCTATTGAGAAAACTGGATTTCAAACTAATTTTTTTGCGAAGCGATTGAAGACCAAACGGAGTAAGCTGATTGGCATCGTATTACCGCGGATTGATTCCGTTACGGTAGGGAAATTACTTACTGGAATTAATCGTCGTTTAGAAGAGGAGCAGTATCAGGGCTTGATTTTAAGCAGCGAATTGAATGTGGCAAAAGAATTGGCGAATATCAACAATTTGCATCAGCAAGGTGTGGATGGAATCATTGTCAATTCAATTGCGATTACCAAACGGCATATTGAGCTAATGAAATCGCTAGAGATTCCTATCGTTTTTACGGGACAAAAAAGCGAGTTTGTCAATTGTGTAAAAGTCGATGATTATCAAGCTGGTCAAATTATGGGAAACTATGTGAAGGAAAAAGGGCATAAGAAGATTGTTTTTCTTGGCGTGCATGAAAAGGATTATGCCGTAGGCGTGGAACGCAAACAAGGGTTTATCGATGCTGTAACAAACAATAATCAGGGGTGCAACGTGCATTTTGTCGAAACGGGATTTTCCTTTACGAAAGCCTATGATCGGGGCAGTGAAGTTCTCAAGTATCAGCCAACGGCTATTGTCTGTGCTACCGATAATATCAGTTTGGGGATTATTCGCTATTTACATGAACAGCAAATAAAAGTACCTAAGCAGATTTCAGTTGCCGGTTTTGGGGGCTATGATGTTGGTACGGTTTCTTATCCTCGTTTGACGACGGTAGCTTTTGACTTTGATCTGATTGGCGTAAGAATCGCCCAAGGAATTTTAGATTTAATTGAAGGCAAAGAGCTCGTATTAAATAAAGATGTACCGCTACAATTGATTGAGCGTGAAAGCGTAATGAATATAAGCTAGAAAGAGGTAACGATGTTAAAAAAATATGAAGAGTTCGATAAGAAAATAGCAAAATACTATGCTGATAAACGCAAAACTCCTTGGCGCAATCAGTTTCATATTGAAATGCCATTTGGTTTAGTAAACGATCCGAATGGACTTAGTTATTATAATCAAAAGTTTCATATTTTTTATCAATGGAATCCTTTTGGTTGCGAGCATAAAAACAAACACTGGGCACTTGTCACAACAACTGATTTTATTCACTATAGTAAACCGAAAATTGTCTTAAAACCAAAGGATTGGTTTGACAAAGATGGTTGTTATTCTGGTACTGCTTTTGTCAAAGATGATGAACTTAAACTTGTGTATACGGGGAATGTCAGAGACGAAAATAACAATCGTGAATCCTATCAATGTGTAGCGACCTATCATCAAGATGGTTCAGTTAGCAAAGATGCTATCCTTATAAAAAATCAACCAGAGGGTTATACTGCACATTTTAGAGATCCGTTTGTATTTAAGCAAAATGAAAGATTCTATATGATTCTTGGCGTGCAGGCAAATAGTTTACAAGGGAAAGCACTACTTTATCAATCGCAAGATTTTAAAGATTGGACATTGGTTGGGGAAGTTAAAACTTCAATGCCAGACTTTGGCTATATGTGGGAATGTCCTAATTTAGTAAAGGTCAGTGAAGACAAGTATGCGTTTATCTTCTCGCCGCAAGGATTAGAAGCAGAAGAGCTGAAATATCAAAATATTTATCAATCGGGTTATGTCATTGGTGTACTTGATGTTACAGTACCTCAGTTGAAACATAATGAATTCAAAGAACTGGATATGGGGTTTGATTTCTACGCTCCTCAGGTTTTCACCCACGATGGTAGAATCATAATGATTGGTTGGATTGGTATGCCTGACAAAGATCATGAATATCCAACGGCAGAAGAGGGCTGGCTCTATGCACTAACGATTCCGCGAGTCTTGGAATATCGCGATGGGGTGCTTTATCAACGATCAGTGCGGGAATTAGTGGGGTTACGTGAGGCGGCTGCGCTGCAAGTTGAACCTATGGTTTGTGAGCAGTATAGCATTGAGGTGCCAAATCGCAGTGCTGAGCTATTGTTAGATTTGGACCTTAAGCAAAATGATGAAGTTTTGATTACTTTTTCTTTTGAGCAAGAATATATGACATTACACTATGATAAAGTACAGCAAATCGTAACGTTGGATCGTAATCATATGGAGTTAGGCGGCAAAGGCGTGCGGAAGTTTACCCTTGCTACGCAAAATGAATTAAAGTTACAATTCTTTATTGATCGCTCGGTAATAGAAATTTATTACCAAAATGGTCTGGAAGTCACGACATTGATGTATTTTCCTAAAACAGAAGCGATGAAGTTTGCAGTCGATAGTGCCTCAGCAGTGCGAATCAATGAATTAAAATTATGGCAATTGAATGCGATACAATACGAATGAAAAGACGAGCCTAGCTTGTCTTTTTTTTTGCGCTTTAGCCTGTCATATAAAAGGGTATCAGGGCATATTATTAAGTAACACTGAGATGAGAGGAGGCGGTTTTGTGCAAAAGCTACTAGGCGGTGTGGGGGGGCTGGTAGCTTTGTTAGTGATTGTTTTGCCAAGTGTGCTGATCTTTGTGCTGGGAATTAGCAAGAGTACAGTAACGCAGCAAAGGAGTGTGGCGAAACTAGAAAGCGTGATGATTCATGTCTATTTACATGAAAAGGATAAAGTAGAAACAATGTCCTTGGAAGAATATATCAAAGGAGTAGTTGGGGCGGAAATGCCAGCTGAGTTTGAACCAGCAGCTTTAGAGGCGCAAGCCGTAGCAGCAAGAACGTATGCGGTCAAGAGCATGCGCAGTTTTGGCGGAGGTGGGGTGAGTGATCATCCTGATGCAGATGTAAGTACCGATTTTACGAAAAATCAAGCGTGGTTGAGTGAAGATGTATTAAAAGAACGTTGGGGTAAGAAGTATGAGGAATATAGTAAACGAATTAGTGAAGCGGTAGATGCTACGCATGGGCAAATTTTAGTTTATGAGGACAAACCAATCAGTGCAGTATTTCATTCAACCAGTGGTGGGCGAACCGCCAGTGCAAAAGAGGTATGGGGGTATGATTATCCTTATTTACAAAGTGTAGAGTGTAAGTGGGATGAAAAATCCCCACGCTATAGCGATAGTAAGTCGATTGCCTTGTCCGATATTGAATCAATTTTGGGCCCAGAGGCTGGAGTAATGGCGGCAGTACAAAGTGGTGATCAGAGTATTACAAAAGTGATTAGTTTGACTGAATCTGGGCGGGTAAATGAGATTCGTATTGGTAGCAAGACGTTTAAAGGGCAAGAGGTTAGGAACCTATTAGGCTTACGTTCAGAAAATTTCACTGTATCTTTGCAAGGAGATCAATTGGTATTCAAGACCTTGGGCTATGGGCATGGTGTCGGGATGAGCCAATACGGAGCAAATGGGATGGCGAAGTTGGGCAAGAGTTATAAGGATATATTGCTGTATTTTTATACGGGGGTAAAGTTGAAAAATATTTATGAGGCCTAAACCTCAAACTCCCTGCGGTCAGACAATGAACCTTCAAAGCTATGTGCTAGTAAGATTCGTCTATATTGCCTTAGTTGAACATTTTTCTTATGCAAATTATCTGCTTGTGTCGACAGTTTGAATTAACTGGATAAAATTTACTGAAAACGGGAATGATGATAATGAGGTGATAGAAATGATCGGTTATCGGAATCCCGTTGCGTTGGTTCGTAAGTTGGTTGCTAGTGTAAGGGGCTTGCAAGTAGAGGAAGAGTGGCGAGTTTATTTAGTTGTTGCCTGTTTAAGCGTCGTATGTTCAGCACTTATTTTATTACATGTGGTCTTTGGGCAGACAGAACGCGAAGCGATCTCTCAGGGCAGTGGACAGCATGTGAAATTGCAAATAGATCAAACTTTGTTTCAAGAGCGAGTGCCAGAAAAAAGTGCCGTGGTAAAGGAAGCGGTAGCGGTAGCACCAGCACCAACACCAACGAAACCTGCACCAGTGGAAAAACAGGTTGAAGTAAAAAAAGTGCAATCACAAGAGCGTGTTGAAGATGGCGAATGGTATTATAGTGAGCAACATAAAGAGTGGCGGTTTAAGAAAAAATAAGACAATTCGTAGCTGAAAATTTAATAAATAATTAGAATTTTGTAGGGCTAAAACAGGCATATGGTAAAAATCGTATGCTTGTTTTTATTTTGAGAATTTACAAGAAACGAATTACCTCGTTACTGGACAGATGTTTCGATGTCTTGTAATATAAAATTAACGTAACTATTCAGTAGTCTAAACTTCAGATGCAAATAGTCTCTTTATGACATACAATATTGGCTGATTTGTATGTTTATTAAAGCACATTGTTTATCGTGGAAAGATAATTAGTATAATTGTCTACTGGTACGAAGTGCTACTGAATAGTTACAAATTAACAATATAAACAAAAATTGATTGTGTCGAAAGAAAAAGACTTTATAGATTATAAACGAAAATAGAAAGTTGTGCGAGTTCTATAGAATTTTATAACCATATGTTAAATGTAGAAGTAATAAAGGATGGTCCTAGAATATGAGACGAATTGATAAGATTTACCAGTATATTCAAGAGAAATCGGCACTATATAAAAAAGACGATTTGAAGGGTAAAGTTGGAATTGGAGCGGAGGAAGTTGCAGAGAATCTAGGTGTCTTACGTAGCAACGTTAGTCGGGAGCTCAATGCTTTGCAACGGCAGGGAAAGATTATTAAATTTTCAGGCAGGCCAGTCTTATATTTTGACAAAAAAATATTAGAAGGTCTTTGTGATACAAGTTTTGGCGAAGGTCCATTTCTTTTTGATTCGCTAGAAAAATGTGTGTCGATAAATACAGATAAAAAAACTCCATTTGACTCTTTAATTGGTGCTGAAGGGAGTTTGAAAAAACAGGTTGAGCAAGCGAAAGCGGCAATTTTATATCCTCCGGATGGACTACATACTTTAATTGTAGGTCAAACTGGTGTTGGTAAAACATTATTGGCGCACATGATGTATGAATATGGTAAATTGATTGGGCGGTTTTCAGAAGACTCTCCGTTTGTTACGTTTAATTGTGCGGATTACTATAATAATCCACAACTCCTTTTAGCGCATATTTTTGGTCATATAAAAGGTGCTTTTACAGGAGCTGATAATTCTAAAGCTGGCTTGATCGAAAGAGCCGATGGTGGGATTTTATTTCTTGATGAAATCCATCGCCTGCCACCGGAAGGTCAAGAGATGATCTTCTATTTCATTGATACCGGTAATTTCAATCGATTGGGCGAAACTACTAGGAATCATCAGGCAAAAGTGTTAATTATTTGTGCGACAACAGAAGATCCTAATTCAGTATTAACACAAACCTTTGTGAGGCGCATTCCTAATATAATTAAAATTCAACCATTATCAGAACGATCTGTGTATGAAAAATTAGAAATTACAAAGCTTTTATTTTCTTCAGAAGTACAACGCATCAATAAACCGGTAAAAATTTCATTGGAAGCAATCAAAGCACTTATTGGTAGTGTGGACAGTGGCAATGTAGGACAAATGAAATCGAATATCAAACTTATTTGTGCACAAGCATTTTTAAATGGAATTGATAATCCTGATTATATTGAAATTGATTTTAAGATGCTGCCGGCACAAATAAAGAACGGGCTTTTGACACTAAGTGCCAATCGTAAAGATCTTGCAATTGTGAGTCATGCCGTAAATGAGTCAATTTATATAACTCCCACTGGTGGAAAGCTTTTTTTGAAAGAGAATAATGATGAACCTTTTAATCTTTATCAAATGATCGAAAAAAAAATAAATCTTCTTAAGGGTGAGGGAATTCGCAATGATTTAATTAAAGAAATCCTTACAACGGATGTTGACGCATATATTAAATCTTTTTATAAAAAACAAAATGATATACATATGTCGATGAAAGATAGATTGCTTAAAATTATTGATTTTGATTTGATAAATTTCACGGAAAAAATTAGTTTTGAAGTGCAAAAACGGTTGAAGTTGATTTCTCAAGAGCGATTTCTTTATGCTTTTAGCTTACATTTAAGCATTTTCTTTAAACGTCTGAAATCTCAACAAGCTTTGCCCGAAAATTCAATTGAAGGTACCATTGACCAAGAAGCTGAGGAATTTCAGTTAGCATTACTAATAAAAAATAAAATTGAAGAGCATTACCATGTAAGAGTTCCTGACTCTGAGGTGGATTATTTTGCAATATTGTTAAGCTCTTTAAAAGAAGATGCGAGCAGTGAGAAAATTACGATTATCGTATTGATGCATGGTACGCATACAGCAACTTCCATGGCTGAAGTTGCAAAAAAATTATTTAGTACGGATGATTCTAATTTAATTGCCTTTGATATGCCTTTGGAGATTCATCCACAACAAATTTTTGAAAAAATTATTGTTAAGTTGCAAGAAGCGAAATATTTAAAAGGAATATTATTGTTAGTCGATATGGGGTCACTTTGTAATTTTGGTTCAATGCTTATGGAACGCCTTAAAGTTCAAGTGAAGACGATTGATATGGTTTCTACACCTGTTGTTCTAGAAGCAATGCGTAAAGCAGATATTGTCGGTATAAGTTTGCAGGATGTTTATGATTCGTTGAAAAATTTTAGGGGTTACGAAACAAGTACAAAATTTCAGAATAGAGAACAAGGCGAGCTGATAGAAGCAATTGTAACAATCTGTAGCTCTGGGCAAGGCACAGCTGTTAAGTTGCAAGAAATGATTGAAGATATTGTACTACATATCGAAAATCGTCAAATTCAAGTAATCCCTGTAGGTGTTACTGAGCTTGAAAAATCATTAGAGAAAATAAGAAAAGATTATAAAATATTAGCTACTGTTGGGGTAGTGAAGCCAAAACTGGATGTACCATTTATACCGTTGGAGAAAGTTGTTAATGGGGAAATTGAAACAATTCTATATAATTTACTGGATATTGGTGTGGCAAAAGAAATGCCAGGAATGAAAAATTTAGTATTGCGTAATTTTTGTGAAGATAGTCTGCAACAATTTTTGACCTATCTAAATCCTTCCAAGGTAATTGATACTTTATTAAGTTTTGATCAAATCCTAGAAAAAAGTTTACAAGTAAATTTAAATAACCCTTTACGGGTTCGTCTGATTGTCCATTGTGGATGCGCGTTAGAACGAATGATTATAGGAAAAGGGCTAATTTATGATGAAGATCTTCCTAAAATCGACACACAAAAATTAGAGTGTGTCAGAAAAGCAGCTGTAATTTTTGAAAATTCCATTCATATTACTTTAACTGATGATGAGTTATGTTTTATTGCCGAAATGATCTAGCGTATATAGAATCGATCGTTTGGCAACTTTATTTAGCAGATATGAGTTGGTGAAAAAACAAGGGGTGATTTCTTTTTTTAGAAATCACCCCTTGTTTTTGTATAAAATTTCATTGTAGTGTGTTGCAATAGTCTTTATAAGTGTGTAATTTTTAAAATAGTGTGCCGAAATGAGCAGGGAGGGTAGAAGAAACATATAGTTTTTGCTAACACACATTGTTGGCATGACACTTGCGTTAACTATAAGCAAGTGAAAAAGAGAATATGGCATAGTTTCTTTTTGCTCAAAATGGTTTTAGGAGGAAGATCGATGTTAGGGATCATTGTAGGAACGCATGGACATTTTTCGGAGGAATTAGTTGAATCTTGTAAAATGATTTGTGGAGCAACGAGTAATGTAAAGACAGTTACGCTTGTTCCAGGAGAAGGTATAGAAGGTGTAGTGGTTAAATATCAGCAAGCACTTGCTGACTTAGATACATCAGATGGTGTGATCTTTCTTAATGACTTATTTGGTGGAAGTCCATATAATGCGGCTTGCCGTATTGCTGTGAATGAGCCCAATTATGGAATTGTTGCTGGTGTTAATTTGCCAATGTTGATAGAAATGGTAAGCCTGCAGATGACTGAAGAAAAACTTCCAATTCAAGCAGTTATGGAAAAAGCAGTGAGTGCTGGAACCATGGGAGTACAGACCTTTCATCAAAGTGAGATGCAAGATGTAGAAGATGAACTTTAATTTCGTAAGCTGTGTTTAGCTCATTACAAAAGTTTTTCATGCGATATCAGACAAAATTGATACTGCAATTTTTAAAAATTTTATCTTAAGAGGAGGATACAAAGATGGAAATTAGTTTTGCGAGGATTGACGATCGTTTAATTCACGGTCAAGTCGCGACTGTGTGGGTAAAATCATATGGTTGTAATCGTATTATGTGCTGTAGCGATGAGGCCGCAAAGGATGATCTTAGAAAGCAATTAGTGCTACAGGTGACGCCGCCGGGCTTGAAAGCGTATGTTATTTCAATTGATAAAGCAATTGAAGCGTATAAAAATCCAAAATATAACGATTTTAAAACCTTTTTCTTATTTACGAATCCCACAGATGTATTACGAATGGTGGAAGGAGGTGTGCCCTTTAAAAGCATTAATTTAGGGGGAATGCGATATATAGAAGGAAAAACACAAATCTCTCAAGCTGTTTCAGTAAATAAAAACGATGTTGAATCTTTAAAAAAATTACATGAAAAGGGAATTGAGATTGAACTAAGACAACTTGTTAAAGATCCTAAAGTAGATGTTATAGAGAAAATGAAATCAATGAAATTACTCTAAAATTCAAACTGTTTTAAATGATATCTTATATACGAGGGGAGATTATATTATGGACTCTTTACAATTAATTTTATTAATACTAGTTGCAGCAATTGCTGGTATGG
>Ga0316600_10000472_pt1 | contig 19289 bp, 22 predicted proteins | sample OWC_soil_day5_CT_FD_207652 | JGI IMG/M metagenome (GOLD analysis project Ga0316600, IMG submission 207652) | Wetland soil microbial communities from Old Woman Creek delta, Ohio, United States - OWC_soil_day5_CT | ecosystem: Environmental > Terrestrial > Soil > Wetlands | place: USA: Ohio... | reverse complement strand
CAAGCGGTGGGAAACAGAGGATGTGCTCATCCGTTCAGAGTTCCCCTCCCTGTATGTCACCTCCCACACCTTTGATTCCAACGACGGGTCAGAACCCAAAACGAGAATGGGGTTGATCGCTTTGGTGCGCATTGAAGAGGAAGGCTCCGGGGTGATTCTTCCCCATGAGAAGACCTTCTCCGCCCACAAGGACGATCGGCTCAAACTCATGCGGGCCTGTAACGCCCAGTTCAGCCAAATCTTCAGCCTCTACGAAGACCCTGAAAACAGGGTCATGGAATCCATGAGAGAAGTCATCGAGGGACAGCCCCTGCTCTCCTTTGATTTCAAGGATGGATCGCATCACGCGCTCTGGACCGTGCCACATCGTCCGATGTTCAAGAAGGTGGCGGATGCGCTCCTCGACAAGCGGATCTTTATTGCGGACGGGCATCACCGCTATGAGACGGCGAGAAACTACCGGAACAGCATGAGAGCCAGGTACGGGCACAGGCCTCCTAACCGATCCTACGAATTCGTCATGATGGTTCTGACGAGCATAGACGATGAGGGGTTGATGATCCTTTCTTCCCATCGCGTGATCAAGAGATGCGACACCTTCAGTCCAGGAGCCTTTTTCGAGAAGATCGGGCAGTGGTTTGATATCGAGGAGATACCTATCTCAAAGGCTCACGGCACTACCGCCGTGGCATCCTTTAAAAAGGCGCTGGCCGACAGGGGGAGGAGCCGCTCCACCATCGGGTTCTTCCACAAGGGAGGAGAAAGCTTTTCCTTGCTTTCCCTGAAGCCGGAAAAGAGAGACGAGATGGGGGACGACCTGCATCCTTCGCTCAAGCAGCTGGATGTGCTCGTGCTCTCCCGCTTTCTTTTGCAGAGGACCCTGGGCTTTACGCTGGAGGATCTGAACAACGAGGAGATCTTCCATTACCAGAGCAGCCTGACCAAAGCCGTCGGCATGGTCGAATCGGGGATGTACCGGATGGCCTTCTTCCTCAATCCCACAAGGATCGAGCAAGTCAAAGAGGTTGCCGGCAGCCGGCTGATCATGCCGAGAAAGTCCACCTACTTCTATCCCAAGGCGATTACCGGTCTTGTTTTTAACAAGATCGATCCTTATGAAATCATTCAGGTCCCATGAGGTCAACCTCCGGCCAGGTGAAACCCTGGACGACTTTCTGGACGGCAGGCTGCGCCTGATTCAGCCCGCCAGGGGTTACCGGTTTTCCATCGATGCCGTGCTTCTTGCCCAATTCGTGACCGTCAAGCCCGGAGAGGTGGTCGTGGACCTGGGTGCGGGCTGCGGCATCATTTCCCTTCTTCTGCTTCTCGAAAAGCCGGTCGCCTATGCCATAGCCCTGGAGATTCAAAGGAACCTTGCGGACCAGGCGGTCCGCAATGCGGCTCTGAACGGCGTCACGGATCGGATGGGAGTGCTGCTCGCAGACCTCCGTCAGGTACCCTTACGGAAGCCCGTGGCGGATGTCGTGGTCTGCAACCCGCCCTTTCGCCGACCCGGGAGCGGCAGAGTCAATCCGGATTTTGGGAGGGCGATAGCCAGGCATGAGATCATGGCCTCGCTCAACGATATCCTGAGCGCAGCAAGCGCTGTGCTCAAACCCAAGGGGAGATTGGCCTTGATCTATCCGGCGGGCCGTCTCGTGGATCTCCTGGTGCGAATGAGAGCCTTTGATGTTGAGCCCAAGCGAATGCAGGTTGTCTATCCGTCCATGGAGGAAGAGTCAAAACTGGTTCTTGTGGAAGGGGCGCGAGGCGGAAAAGGAGGGGTGAAGATCCTTCCCCCCTTGAGGGATCAGGGAGAGTTCTCTATCGTGAGCTGAGCCGGAATTCGATTTTTTCCACCGCCTGCCTGCCCAGTCGGGCAGTTAACTTCTCCCTTATGCTGACTTCCAGATAAGAAAGCTCCTGAAGCCAGATGGGGTCCGAGACCTTGACCCGCAGGCGCCTGTCTTTTATCCAGAGGGGCTGGGCGTTTCGTGCGATGGCAGGACCGACCACCTCGTCCCAGATCTTCCAGATCGCGGCGTCCCGGGGGTTGAAGGGGAGCTTCGAGTCGGCCAGGAGGGCCGAGAGGATGTCCCCGAGAGGGGTGAGGGAGTCTTTTCTTCGTTTCGCTTCCATGGGGTTACCCGGAATGCTTGGTTCCCGTTAACGCTTGACGACATCGGGATTTGCCTATATGGTAGCAAAAAACAAACCTTTTATGAAATGGAGAATTAGATGGCCTGGGATTGGGACAAATTGCAGCAGCAGAAGAGAGGCAGCGGCGGGGGCGGCGGGGTGCCACCCCAGATGGGCGAGGTTTTCAACAAAATCAAAGGCGTGCGCGGTCGGTTCCCCGCCCTCTGGCTGATCGTGATCGTCCTGTTCCTGATTTATCTCGGCTCCTCGTGTTTTTACACGGTGGCCGTAGATGAAGTCGGTATTGTGCAGAGGTTTGGGAAATACGACAGAACAACCACTCAAGGATTGAACTTCAAGCTGCCTTCCGGCATCGAGAAGGCGACCAACGTCAAGGTCACGTTTGTGTTCAAGGAGGAATTCGGTTTTCGCACCAGCACCACGAAGCCGGATAGCAGGTCTCGTACTACTACAGGAGACGCCTATCTCCAGGAGTCGTTGATGCTCACAGGAGACCTCAACGTGGCCGTGGTCCCCTGGATTGTGCAGTACCGCATTCGCGATCCCTATGCCTATCTGTTCAAAGTGAAAGATTCGCGCGGCACCTTGCGGGACCTTTCGGAAGCGGCGATGCGGCTGGTGGTTGGCGACCGGAGCATCAATGAGGTGATCAGCAAACGGGAGGAGATTGCCGCACAGGCCCAGACCCTGCTTCAGAAGGAACTGGACGAGGCGGAGACAGGCATCGGCGTGAGCACCATTGAAATGAAGAGGACCAACGTGCCTGAGGCGGTCCAGCCCTCCTTCAATGAGGTGAACCAGGCTGTCCAGGAAAAAGAAAAAATGATCTACCAGGCTCGCGAGGAGTACAACAAGCGCATTCCTCAGGCAAGAGGTTCCGCGGAAAAGACCATCCGGGAGGCCGAAGGGTATGCCCTTCAACGGATCAACCGGGCCAAGGGAGATGCTTCGAGATTCCTGTCGCTTTACGAGGAGTACGCGAAAGCGCAGGATGTCACGAGGCGGCGCATGTATCTTGAAGCGATTCGGGAGATCCTGCCCAAGATGGGAGACAAATACATCGTGGATGCGGAGCAGAGGAACCTTCTTCCCCTCCTCAATCTCGCGGGACCGAAAGGAGGGCAGCAATGAAATCTAAAGGGTTACTCGTCCTTGTTGCGATTATTCTGATTGCCGTTTTCAGTTCGGCCTATGTGGTCGATGAAACCGAGCAGGTGGTCCTCACCCAGTTCGGTAAAGCGGTGGGTGATGCCAAGATCACGCCCGGCCTTTATTTCAAGATCCCGATGATTCAGCAGGCCAACTACTTTCCCAAGAATCTCCAGGCGTGGGATGGGGATCGCGGGGAGGTGCCTACCCTGGACAAGACGTTTATCCTGGTGGATACCTTTGCCCGTTGGAAGATCGTGGATCCCCTCAAGTTCTTCCAGACCGTCAACAACATGACAAGCGCTTTGGGCCGTCTTGACGATATCATCGATTCCGCAGTTCGGAATTTCGTCACCTCCTACCCCCTGATCGAAACGGTGAGGATGACCAACCGTGAACTCGATGTTGCCGAAGTGGGCGTGGAGGTGGTAAAGGATACGAGCCCGCTGGGTGAAGTAAAGTTCGGAAGAAGCAATATTACCAAAGGCATTCTCGAACAGGCCCAGCCCAAGCTCAGGGATTTCGGCATCGAGCTCGTGGATGTGAAGTTCAAGATGCTGAACTATGTGGAAGAGGTGCAGAAAACGGTCTATGGCCGAATGATCGCGGAGAGGAAGCAAATCGCCGAGAAATTTCGTTCCGAAGGCAAGGGGGAGGCGCGGAAAATCGAGGGCGACATGGAAAAGGACCTGAAAGAGATCGAGTCCGGGGCTTACAGGACGGCGCAAGAGCTCAGCGGAAAGGCCGACGCCGAGGCGACTCTCATTTATGCCCGGGCCTTGGGGAAAGATCCGGAGTTCTACTCCTTTATTCAGACTCTCGACATTTACAAGGACACCATGGACAAAAGCACTTCTCTCGTGCTTTCCACGGACTCGGAGCTGTTGAGGTTTTTCAAGGGATACGAAGTGAAGCAAAAAGGGAAATAGCTTTCTGCGGGAGTTGAGCGATGGTGAGAACGGAGATCCAGCTTTTTCTTGAAAACGTGCCGGGTGAGCTGGGAAAACTGGCCACCCTCCTCGGCGGGGAAGAGGTCAACATCGATGCGCTGACGATCCAGGATGCTTCGGCGTATGTGAAGGAGCTTTTCAAGGCCAGGGGAAAAACGCTGAAACGGATAGCACCCGCCGCCTCTTACGGCTCCATGCAGAAGGACTCTGCGGACTTCGCGCTCATCCGGCTGCTGGTGAACCAAACGGACAAGGCCATCGATCTGCTTTCCAAGAAGGGGTACCTCTTCGACATCATGCCCGTGATCGCCCTTGAGATCGACAACACGCCGGGAACCCTTGCAGCCATGGCCAAGAAGTTCGGAGAAGAGGGAATCAACATCAGCTACGTTTACGGTTCGGCCATGCCCTCGGAGAAAAAATCTCTCTTCGTCTTTTGCCCCGAGGACATTGACGCCGCCGCCCGGATCTTCAAGGATTAGCCGGCTGCCTCTGCAACTTGGAGGGTTGGTCGCTGGGCTCCAGATCGATCATGCGGAGCTTGACTTTTTCCTGGCCCTGCCATCGATCGATTTCAGGGGTGAAAATGAAGTTGATCGGGCCGCGAAGGAGGGAGGTGTGCTCCGCCAGCTCGAAGCCGATCGTCTCGAAAACCGTTCCGTTCTGCCGAACCTTCATTTTCAGATGTCTTTCTCCCACCACTCTCGACTCCACCACGTCACAAGGGCCTGAATAGAACAGGGGCTCGGGGTTTCCTGATCCAAAGGGCGAAAAGGAGTTAAGACGGCGAAGGGTCTCAAGCGTCATGTCCTTAAGATACACTTCCGCATCCACATCGACGGAGGGAACAAGGTCTTCCTCTGAAAGCTCCTCGCGAGCAAGGTTTTCGAATTCCTGCCTGAGCCTCTCCACGTGAGACGCTTTAAGAGCCAATCCCGCCGCGTGCTTGTGACCCCCGAACCGGTCGAGCAGCGGCTCGAGTCTTCTCAATGCCCTGTAAAGATTGAATCCGGGTATGCTCCTGCCGGAGCCGACCGCTGTCCCGTTTTCCACGCCCAGGACAAGCACCGGCCGTCGATATTTCTCCAGCAGTTTGGACGCCACGATCCCGAGGATTCCCCGGTGCCAGCCGGCTCCGGTGACCACCAGAGCCTTTTGAGAGGAGAGGTCCGCCGTGGCGGGAAGCGTTGCTTCAATTTCATCCAGGATCTTCCGCTCAAGGCGTTGCCTTTCGCCGTTTATCCTGTCGAGTTGCAGCGCGAGGCCTTTGGCATGGCCGGGAACACGGGTGGTGAGAGCGGTGAGCGCTATTTCCGCATCACCCAATCTTCCGGAGGCGTTGAATCGGGGCGCAATCCTGAAGGCGAGATCCTGGGCGGTGAGAGTGGCAAGCGAGAGGCCTGCCAGTTCCGCGATGGCCGCAATCCCCGGCCACCGGGTGGTCCGGATCTTGTCCAGGCCTGTCTTGACGAGAAGCCGGTTCTGATCAAGGAGCGGGGCCATGTCCGCCACGGTTCCAAGCGCCACGAGGTCGAGATAGTCCTTCAGGTCCGGTTCAGGACGTGTGTCGAACCGCCCTCGTCCCCGCAGGGCGGCCCTCAAGGCTACGGCCAGGAAAAAGGCCAACCCCACGCCGGTCAGATGCTTGAAAGGGAAAGGACAGTCCGCTCGGTGCGGATTGACAACAGCGCAAAGGGGAGTGAAGGACTCGTCCACCTGATGGTGATCGGTGACCACCACTTTCAGGCCGAGGCCTGCGGCAAAGGCGATCTCCTGGTTGTTGGAGACGCCGCAGTCCACGGTGACGATCAACCCCGGGCCGCGCCGGGCGATTCGCTCTACCGCTTTGACATGGAGTCCGTATCCTTCGGTCAGCCGATTGGGGATATAGGCATGTACCGGGACGCCGAGGGATGAAAGGAAGTTGAAAAGAAGGGCTGTGGCCGTGAGCCCATCCGCGTCATAGTCCCCGTAAATGGTGATCGGGTCCTCTCTGTCCATAGCCGACAGGATAAGGTCTATGGCGGAGGACATGTCCTTCATGAGATAAGGGTCCAGGAGGTGGGTCAGTCGGGGAAGGAGAAATGAAGCGACGTCACGAGGGTCAAGAAGGCCGCGATGGATGAGGATCTGAGCCTCCAGGCGGGAGAGACCGGACGATTCTGAAAGGGTCGCGGCATGGGGAGAGGAGGCCTTCAGGTTCCAGATCTTTTTCATGTCTCCTGCCGGCGGATCATGTGTTCTGCTTTCTTGATGTCCTTCGGGGTATCCACCTCGGTCGAATCGAAGCGGGTCTCCACCACTTTAATCTTGAAGCCGTGTTCCAGTGCCCTGAGCGGTTCCAGTTTTTCTGCGGACTCGAGCGGCCCCGGGGAAAGGCTTACGAAAATCCTCAGGAAACGAACCGGGTAGGCGTAGAATCCGAGATGTTTGTAAACGCCCTGGTTTTCTCCGGTGTCGCGATAGAAGGGGATGGGAGAACGTGAAAAGTAGAGAGCAAATCCCTTCCTGTCGCTGACCACCTTCACGTTGTTCGGGTTCTCGATCTCTTCCTTCTCGCGTATCCGGATCATCAGCGTGGTCATGGGGAGCTCGGGATCATCCTGGAAAGGCTTGAGCAACTCAGGGATGCAGGAGGGATCAAAGGCCGGTTGGTCGCCTTGTACATTGACGACCAGATCGTGATCTTGCAGCCCCAGCTTCAGAGCGGCTTCGGCAATGCGGTCCGTGCCCGAGGGATGGGTCGGCCCGGTCATGACGGCCTTGCCGCCGAAACCCTTAACGCAGTGAGCAATTCGCTCGTCATCGGTTGCGACAAAAGCGTCCTCCACATGCGCGGAAGATAGGGTGCGTTCATAGACATGCTGGATCATGGGCTTTCCGGCGATGAGGGCTAAAGGCTTGCCCGGAAACCGTGTGGATTCATATCGGGAAGGAATGAAGGCGATGATCTTCTTCATAAGGGATTGAGCCATTCCCTCGACTCAAGGCTCCGTGTAAGAGGCGCACGCGGTGTCCGACTCCCAGGCCGTGATCCTGCTCACCCTGACCTTCCTGCTGTCCAGGGTTTGCCCCAGGGCTTTGAAGATGTAGCGGGCGATGTTTTCCGACGAAGGATTCACTTCCTTGAAGTAGTCCATGTCGTTCAGGAACTTGTGATCCAATTCGTCGATCACTTTTTCCGTGGCGGTCTTGACTTTCTTGAAGTCTATCAAGATGCCGTTGGGCTCCAGATCCTCACCGCTCACAAAGACTTCGATCTTCCAGTTATGGCCGTGCAGATTCTCGCACCGGCCTTCAAATTCCCGGAGCTGGTGAGCGCAGGCCATCTGGGCGATGATCTTCAGTTCATACATGGCGGCCACCCCGGCGGATCAGGAAGCGGACTCAGGGTATGGCTTTCCGCACTCGGTGCACTTGCCGTCCACGATAATGCCCGTGCAGTTTCCGTCAGGGCAGAGCACGCGGGTTTCGAGGTCCAGTCCATCTTCCGCATCGCTCCCTCCTCCTGCCTCTGCTTTGAACAATGCTCCGCAGGCCATGCAATAGCGGCTCTCTCCCGGAACTTGGGTTCCACACTCCGGGCACATCTTGCCAGGGATCTCTTGATGACAGTGAGGACATTCCATATTCAATCTTCTCGGCTAGCTTTTTTTGGAAGTCTTGACCTGGAAGGGCATGATTTCCTGTTTGACCTTGGTGCTCTTGCACTTGGGGCACCGGAACTTCATCTTGTCATATTCTGAAAGGGACAGCATGAGATTGAACTTGCCGCCGCACTTTTCACACCTGAAATCGTAGCTGGGCACGGTTGAATTCCTCCAAGTGAGACATGGGTCCAAGTTCTAGATAATAATATTTTTCTGCTTTTTGTCAACCGGCATCAGAGGCTCTGCTCAGGGCCAGTCGATGAGCCTGGAGATATCGTCCCAGTCCCTGACCACATAATAAGGATGAGGTTTCCGATTCCAGGGTTGTTCGAAGAGGATCGGGGTGATGCCGTTCTGCTCGAGCAGGGGGCAGGTGTCCAGCCGGTCCTCCACAAAGAACTTGAATCCCATCCCCATCAGCACCGGAATCTTTTCCGTGTGAACGCCGGTCACCTCGATCCGGATCCTGCCCCTGTCCACTTCCGGAAGCTGGTGTTCGACCCAGTCCAGGATAGGTTTTTTTCGAGGCCTTGCAGTGACAAAGTGAAGAGGGGCGAGAAGAGAGAGTCGCGTCAGGACTTCCACAGCACCGGAGATGGGCATCACCCCGCTCTCCAGAGGAGACTCGATCAGGGTCTGAACGATGGCGTCACTCGCCTCCGCATCCATATCGAGAACCTTCATGAAATCGTATTCCGTGATGTCTTCGTATTCGAACCGGTACCCGTACTCGCTGCGTGCTTTGGCGACAAAAAGGTGGAAGGTGTCGGCGAAGACCCCGTCCACATCAAAAGCGATTTCGTGGGGAAAAATCTTCATCGTATCCAGTCTCCGGACCTGATTTCACTCTGAGAAGGGTGTTGGGTGCCTTTAGCATTTTGAGGAGGAATCCGCTAGGGGAAAAACCCAAAGCCGATCACGAAAGCACGAAAAAAAGAAGTTTTTCATGATTTCGTCCTTTCGTGTTTTCGTGGTGAATTCTTCTTCCTGCTTTGGAAGGAATTCCTAATGAAGGTATCGAGAAGTCATCAGACTTGAGGCTTAAGCATCACGACCGTGGCAAACCTTCCGGTCCGGCCTTCACCCCTGTAAGAGTAAAAGAGGTCGGTCCTGCAGCGGGTGCACCAATCCGCCGATTCAATGTGCGCCTCTTTTAGCCCCGACCGCACAAGCTGGGAGCGGCTGACGGCCCAGAGGTCGAAGTAATTGTCCCGGATCATGAAGGGCCTGAGGCTTTCCGGAAAGATTTCCCGGTGGGTGACGAATTCCGCGCAGCACGGTCCCAGCGAGGGTCCTATGGCCGCTTTCAGCCGGGAGGGGTCGCAGCCGAATTCCGCTTTCATGGCGGCGATGACGTCGCTGAGAAGGCTTTGAGCGTTTCCTCTCCAGCCGCAGTGAACGTTGGCAACCACTTGTCTTGCCGGGTCGTAAAGGATCACGGCCTGGCAATCCGCCTGTTTCACGAGAAGGGCCACACCGGCCACATCGGTGACCATCGCGTCCGCCGTGAAAGGGCCTTTGCCGTCCTGAAGGGCACGGTCCCGCAAGATCAGGATGTTCTTGCCATGAACCTGGTTCATGGACCGGAGAGCCCTGGCGCCGGTGAGTTCCCGGATCAGGGAGAGATTGGCCTCCACGTTCGCGGGGCTGTCCCCTGTGCTGACACTCACATTGAGGCTTCGAAAAGCGGAGTCGCTCACGCCTCCATGTCTTGTGAAAACAAAGTGTGCGAGGTCAGGACAAAGCGAGAGACCGGGAAATTGAAAAAAAGGCACCTCGCGGGCCACCGGCGGGTGATCTTCAGCTTTCGGCTCGGCTATGTGGAAAGAGTGTCTTTGCAGCATGGATTCAAATAGAGATCAGGATTTCGGGTGCGGAAGCGAAAAGGCAAGGGATAGGAGAAATAAGCCTTGGTCGTGCATCCCTTCTCGAATCCTCAGGAGTCTGTCTTAACCGGCCTGAGAAAGAGTAGAGAGCAGCACGACACAGACCGCATTACTTACCGCTGCTTCCTTCCGGACCTGACGGGGTTCGCAACCGTCTGTCACGTGAGGTCCACTCGACCGTCAGAACCGGTCAGGGTCAGCACTGATGAGGGGTTCTCTGAAAGGACTTTCGACCCCGCATAAGCGGATCTCGGGTTACAGGGCACCGCTAGCTCCCCATCTAGCACGACCAAGGACGTTCAAACAGTGATTAAATATCGACTCTGTCCTTGAGCTCTTTTCCGACCTTGAAGAACGGGAGTTTCTTGGAGGCGACATTGATGATTTCGCCTGTCTTGGGATTTCTTCCCTGGTACCCCTCGTAGTTCTTGATCTTGAAACTACCAAAGCCTCGGATCTCGACTCGTTCCCCCTGAATCAGCGCTTTTTCCATGTCACCGAAAACCGTGTTCACAACTTCTTCCGCTTTTTTGAGGGCTAGGTTTTCAGCTTTGGCAAGGGCCTCTATCAATTGTGATTTATTCATGGGTCTCCTCTCCAGTCTAGAACGTTTCAAGATTCCCTTAGGCCTATGAGCAATAAAAAGAGCTCATGCGACTAGCGCAGATTGAACATGAAAATAATGAATTCAATCCTTTAAGTCAAGTCTTAATAATAGGTTGTGAGTGAAAAAGTGGCGGCCCTTGATCCCGGTTCCGCTCGAGTAAACTCGCTCCTCCCATGTCGCAATGGGATCTCTGATGTGAGGTTCCATCGGTCTAAAACTCCTTGATATATTTCCGCTTTTGATTTAAGAAGTGGTGCAATTCCATTGGTTTTCAATCGGAGCAGAGGCTGTGGCTAAAATCATCACCGTTGATGGCCCCGCGGGTTCAGGAAAGAGCACGGTCAGCCGCCTTCTTGCCAAGAGGCTCAAATACCTCTATCTCGATACGGGAGCGATGTACCGTGCAGTGGCTCTCCAGGCAAAAAGGGAAAGCGTTGATTTGAAGGACAGAGAAAAAATCAGCAGGCTTTGCAGGGACCTGGATCTTCACTTCAAAACGGTGGACGGAAAAACACGGATCTTCTTGGGCTCAGAGGATATCTCAGCAGCGATTCGAAGCCCGGAGATGGACATGCTCTCCTCGGCTATTTCAGCCATCAAAGAAGTCAGGCAGGCGATGACCCTGCTGCAGAGGAAAATGGCAGGGCAAGGCGGGGTCGTGGCTGAAGGAAGAGACATGGGAACCGTGGTGTTTCCCGATGCGGATTGTAAATTTTTTGTCGATGCCGACCCGGGGGTGAGAGCCGGCCGAAGATACCGCGAGAGACTGGAAAGGGGCGAGGCGGTTTCCATGGGAGAAGTTGAAAAAGAACTCAGGAAAAGGGATGATCAGGACTCGACGCGTGCCCTGGCTCCCCTGGTCCCTGCCAAGGATGCCGTCATCATGGACACGACCAACATGACCGTGGAGGAGGTCGTCGAAAAAATGATCAAAACCGTCGAGAAAGGGAACAAAAAAACCTAAAAGGAATAGGTTGAATTTTGCTTTCCTCTCTGCTATTAAAATAACTTTTGGGGAGATGAAGGAGCTTTTGATCAGGGGGTAACGGGTTGAATGGAGAAACAAACAGACAAAACAGGTGGGAAAATTACAGGAACCAATAACCAGCCGGGCACGGAAACTTCACAGCGCGAACCATTCAGAAAACCGGATCACGAGGGCGCGGGGCAGACGAGGGCCGGTTCCGAGGGCAAGAACTTCATGGAACTCTATGAGGAGAGCCTCAAGAGCATCCAGGAAGGAGGATTGGTTCGGGGAACCATCGTTCACGTGGACAAGGAGTTTGTCCTGGTGGATATCGGCTACAAGTCGGAGGGGCAGATTCCCATCGGCGAATTCATCGATGCCGGCGGAAATGTGACGGCTCAGGTGGGGGACCCGGTGGATGTTCTCCTGGAAAGAAGGGAAGACGACGAAGGGATCATTATTCTATCCAAGGAGAAGGCTGCCAAAATCAGGATCTGGGATGAGATCAGAGAAATCTATGAGAAGGGGGGAACGATCCGCGGCAAGATCATCGCCCGCGTCAAGGGCGGCATGTCCGTGGACATCGGCCTTCCGGCGTTCCTGCCTGGATCTCAGATCAACCTGAAACCCATCAAAGACTTCGACTCCCACATCGGCAGTGTCCAGGAGTTCAAGATTCTCAAGTACAACAAGCGGCGCTCCAACATCGTCCTTTCCCGAAGGGCCATCCTCGAGTCTGAGCGGGCGACCATGCGGGAGAAAACCCTCCAACACCTCCAGGTCGGGGCCGTCATGGAAGGCACGGTCAAGAACATCACGGAATACGGCCTGTTTATCGACCTGGGAGGCATCGACGGGCTCCTCCACATTACGGACATGTCCTGGGGCCGTGTGGGCCACCCCTCTGAACTCTTCAGGGTGGGGGACAAAATGAATGTCAAGGTCCTGAACTTCGATGCGGGCTCCGGCCGAGTCTCCCTGGGTCTCAAGCAGCTCAAGCCGGATCCGTGGCTCCAAGCCAATGAGCGGTACACCGTCGGGTCGAAGCTAAAGGGCCGCGTGGTCAGCCTTGCAGACTATGGCGCATTCGTGGAGATCGAGGAGGGGATCGAAGGGCTGGTTCATGTCTCGGAAATGTCCTGGACCAGAAAGGTCCGGCATCCCTCCCAGATCGTGAAGGTGGGGGATGAGATCGAAGCCATGGTCATGAATATTGACACGGCAAACAAACGCATCTCCCTTGGACTGAAGCAGGTGGAGCCCAACCCCTGGGATGTCATCGGGCAACGCTATCCTGTGGGAACCACGATCGAGGGCAGGATCAAGAACATCACGGACTTCGGGATTTTCATCGGTATTGACGAAGGGATTGACGGCCTGGTTCACATCTCGGACATCTCCTGGACCAAGCGAATCAAGCACCCTTCGGAGCTCTACAAGAAAGGACAGACGGTTCAGGCGGTCGTCCTCAACATCGACAAAGAAAACGAGCGTTTTTCCCTGGGCGTCAAACAGCTCACAACGGATCCGTGGGATGAGGTTCCCAGTAAATACAAACCCGGAACGCGGGTGACCGGCACGGTGACGAACGTCACGGATTTCGGCGTGTTCGTGGAACTCGAAGAAGGCATTGAAGGACTCATCCATGTTTCAGAACTCAGCAAAGACAAGAGCGGCAACCCCTTGAGCCGTTTCAACGTGGATGACGTGATCCAGGCCAAGGTCATCAACGTCTCCAGGGGTGAGAAAAAGATCGGGCTCTCGATCAAGCGGCTTGAGGAGAGCGAAGAGAGAGAGATCTACAAGAGCTACACCGACAGCCGAAACGGCGCCACGTCGAATCTCGGGGAGATCCTGAAAAAGGAGATGCTGGGGCTGGAAGCCCAGGGATCTGCCGCAGAAAGCAAGCCCGCTAAGGAAGGGGATGAGTAAGAGACGAGCGGAGGAGAATAACCGCAGGGATGTGAAACAAGAAGCGGGGAGCTAAAAGGATCACTCAGACCTATGTCAGGGAAAGGGCATCCCATACTTGCGGTTCTCATCATCCTGGTAGCGGTCGGTCTTCTTCTGGGCCTTGTTCTGACCCTCTTTCTTTCCGTGGCCGGTCCTTCCGAGGCGTTTTCCTTCAAAGAGAAGATCGGCGTCCTGCCTATCGACGGAACCATCACCCAATCAGACACCCTTGTCGCCCAACTGGTTGAGTTCAGGAAAGACCGCAGGATCAAGGCGATCATCCTGAGAGTCAACTCGCCGGGCGGGAGCGTGGGGCCGTCCCAGGAAATCTACCGGGAAATCAGGAAAACCATAGAAAAGAAAAAAGTGATTGCCTCTCTGGGAAGCCTTGCCGCCTCGGGAGGGTACTACGTGGCTTCGGCAGCGAACCAGATTGTCGCCAATCCGGGCACCCTGGCCGGCAGTGTCGGCGTGATCATGGAGTTCGTGCAGGTTGAAGAGCTGCTCAAGAAGATCGGTGTGAGCGTGGAAGTGCTCAAGACCGGGGAGTTCAAGGACATCGGATCCTTCCATCGAAAGCTCTCCGAGCGGGACCGGGAAATGATTCGGACCCTGGTGTTTGATGTTCAGCGGCAATTCGTGGAGGCCGTTGCCCAGGGGAGAAATCTTCCTGTAGAAAAGGTTCGCGAGATCGCCGACGGCCGTGTTCTGTCAGGCGCTCAGTGCAAGGATCTGGGCCTCGTGGATCAGCTCGGAAATTTCGAAGACGCGGTGGAGCTTGCCAGGACCGTGGCGGGGATCAAGGGCGAAGTGACCCTGGTGTACCCCAAGAAACCCCGGGGAAAGTGGTGGGACCTTTTCCTTCAAGACACGTCACAGGCTGTGGTCAGAGCTGTTCGGGATGCCTTGAGGGTGCGTCTGGAATACCGGTGGGAGGGAGTTCCCTGAAGATCAAACAAAGAGGCTCACGTCCCCTTTACCCTCGCGGATGACTTCGGGCATATCTCCGATGAGAGAGATCACGCTGGAAGGTTCGGGATAGATGGGGCCTCCGTCGACGATCAGGCTCAGGTGCGGTGAAAACGCTTCTTCTATCGCGTAGGGTTCATCCTTGCCGGCACTGGTGCTGATAATGGGCCTGCCGAGGGTCCTCACAATGGACAGGCAGATCTCGTTGTTCGGCACGCGGATGCCGATGGTTTTGCGCTTCGTGAGCATGATCTTGGGAACGAGCTGGCTCGCTTCCAGGATGAACGTGTAGGGTCCGGGAAGGCACCGCTTCATGGTCTTGTAGGCATAGTTGGAGACCTGGGCGTAGAGGCTGATCTCCTTCAGACTGTCACAGAGGATCGAAAAGGGCTGCTTGAGAGGCCTGTTCTTGAGCTTGTGGATGAGCTGGATTCCCTTCTTATTCACCAGATCGCACCCGATGCCGTAAAAGGTGTCGGTCGGATAAGCGATGAGGCCTCCTCGCTCAAGGACTTCACAAACCCGCGTGATCAGGCGCTTTTGCGGGTTATCTGGATTGATGGACAGGATCATGGTGCCGTCATAGTGCCCCAAACGGGGCTGTCTGTCAATCTTGTTCTGTGAACCTGCGCGAGGGGGAAGGCTTTCTCTTTGCTCTTGGCTCCATGCTCTACGCTTCCTAGGGAGGAGTTCCAGTTGACGGTGGGAATCGTGTTCGCATTCTTGTTCGGCCTGGCGGTGGGGAGCTTCCTCAACGTTTGCATTTACCGCATCCCTCTCAAGAAATCCATTGTGCACCCTCCGTCGAGCTGCCCGCAGTGCGGCAGCCGGATCCGATTCTACGACAACATCCCGGTGCTCAGCTACATCGTGCTCCTGGGCCGGTGCCGGCAATGCCGCGCCCGCATTTCTCCCAGATATCCGCTCGTGGAAGTGATCGTCGGGTTGTTGAGCGTCGTTCTGTTCATTCAGTACAAGCCGAGCCTTCAGTACCTTTTTCTCTTTCTTTTCGCGGCGGCCCTGGTCGCGGTCGCTTTCATCGACCTCGATCACAAGATCATCCCGGATGTGATTTCCCTTCCGGGAATCCTTGTGGGGCTGGCCTTTTCCTTTTTCCCTTCCGCAGGGATCTCCCCTCTCGATGCGCTGATCGGAGCCGCAGGCGGAGCCGCCTTTCTGCTTTTGGTGGGCATGGCCTTTGAGAAGGTGACAGGCCGGGAAGGGATGGGAGGAGGAGATGTGAAGCTTCTTGCCATGATCGGCGCATGGATGGGCTGGAAGGCCCTGCCGTTCATCGTCCTCATTTCCTCTTTCACCGGTGCGGTGATCGGCGGGCTTTCCCTGGTGGTCAGCCGGCAGGGGATGAGGTCCCGCATTCCTTTCGGGCCGTTCCTGGCTCTGGGGGCCTTGCTTTTCCTGTTCTTTGGAGATGAGATTGCCCTGTGGTTTGATCGCTTGGGGAGGTAGAGGAAGACATCATTGAAATTCCCGGTCTACAGTCTGAGAACAGGGATCCTGGCGCAACTCACCTTCTTGATCATTGCCGCCATGCTCTTGATCAACGTGGTCATGGTCAAGTTCGCAGAAAGAGACCTCACTCAGGAAAAGCTCCTCAACGGCCGTCTTCTCATCCGGGCGGTGGAGCAGACCCTCGGGCCCCAGGTGGCGGGCAAGACCAAGAGGATCACCGAAGCGGACCTGGACTTTGATTTCCGAAAAGGGGTCAGCCGCATGCTGGGGGACTCCGGCTTCTCGGATATCCTGATCATCAATTCGGAGGGGAACAGAATCTTCACGACCGACTTCTCCTCGGATGCCGAGGAGCAGGGACTCGTCTCTGCCAGGGAAGCGCTCTCTACCGGAATCTGGTCCCATCATTTCAGCGGCACGGCTTGGAGTGTCATCTGGCTGAGCAAGAGCGACGTGAGGATCTCGGCTCCCCTTTCCCTGGACGGCAGACCGCTCGGGGCCATCACGGTTTCCGGCTCCCTCCTTCCGCTCTACGAGACCCTCAGAAGTTCGCAGATGGTGATTCTTTTCTATATCCTCATGGATACGGTGGTCCTCGTCCTTGTGGGCTACGTCCTTCTTTCGCGAATCGTGGTCAAACCGATCGACAAGCTTCTCGCCATGACCGGAGCTTACAAGGACGGCTTTATGGTCCCTTCCTTGCCTGAGTCCTCCAAAAACGAGATCGGTGACCTGACCCGGTCGCTGAGCCACATGCTGAGGCGCCTCGACGAGAACAAGCGGGATCTCCAATCCCATATTTCGTCTCTCGAAAAGGTGAATCGGGATCTCCGTCAGGCGCAGGACGAAATTATCCGGTCGGAAAAACTCGCTTCTGTGGGCAGGCTTGCCGCAGGGATCGCTCACGAGATCGGCAATCCCATCGGCATTATCCTCGGGTATCTGGACCTGCTCAACTCCGGGGACATCACCGAGGCGGACAAAAAGGACTTCCTGAGCCGCATTGAGTCCGAGATCGTCCGGGTCAACCGGATCATCCGCCAGTTGCTCGATTTCTCCCGGCCCTCCAGCGGGGAACCTGAAAAAACCCGGGTTCATGACCTGGTGAAAATGACCTTGGCGATGCTGGAGCCGCAGCCCATGATGGAGGGCGTTCGGACGGTGCTGGAGCTCAAAGCTCATAAGGACACGGTCCTTGCAGATCCGAACCAGTTGCAGCAGGTGTTTCTGAACCTTATCATGAACGCTGCGGATGCTCTTGCCGGAGGCAAGGGAGAAGGGACCATAAAGCAACTCACCATCCGGAGCGAGAAGATCGAAGGATCCATCGAGCTGAGATTTTCCGACAACGGTCCGGGCATACCGGACAAGGAACTTCTCCGTATCTTTGATCCCTTCTACACCACAAAAGAGCCGGGCAAAGGGACCGGCCTGGGATTGTCTGTTTGCTACAGGATCGTGGAAGGGATGGGGGGGGCGATCCGGGCGGAAAGCAAGTCCGGTGAAGGGGCGACGATCATCGTGTCCCTTCCTCTGTATGAAGCGTAATGCGGGCCTTTGGCCGCAACCAAAAGAAAGCACGAAGCCCGAATGTCGAATATCGAACAAGAAACTTCGAAGGATGAAGTTAACCCCTCCTGCAGTTGCCTTCGGAATTCGACATTCGTTATTCGACCTGCCCGCTGTGCCAGTGAACAGATTTCACATAGAACCCGCTGCCCCCAACTGGCACGGCTTCCGTTTCGTCACAAAGCATTTGGCGGGGCAGGCGGGTATTCTGCGGTTTACCCGCCTCGGGCGGGTTCGCTTTTGAACTTCTAAGCAGCTTGCGTGGAAGGTACAGACTAAGATTCTAAAGCGAGAGAGTCGAGGGATAGACACCATGTCCGGCAATCGCGTGCTCGTCATTGACGATGAAAAGAACATGCGCCACATGCTCCAGATCATGCTCAAGAAGGCCGGCTATGCCGCTGAAACGGCTTCAAACGGGGCGGAAGGCCTGGAAAAGATGAGCAAGGCGGAGTTTGATTTTATCCTCTGCGATCTCCGCATGCCGAAAATGGACGGAAAGGCTTTCCTGAAGAGCGCTCACGAGAAATACCCGGAAAAGACCTTCATCATGATGTCCGCCTTCGGCAACATGGACGATGCCCTTGAAGCGATGAAAATCGGAGCCTATGACTACATCTCAAAGCCCTTCAAGACCGATGAGGTTCTTCTAACCCTGAAGAAGGCTGAGGAGCGCGAGCGTCTCAAGGCGGAAAACATAAAACTCAAGGAAGAGAAGAGCCAGCGGTACTCCTTCGAAAACATCAAGGCCCGAAGTGAACCCATGCGCCATGTGTTTGATCTCGTCAAGAAAGTGGCGGACCACAAGACCACGGTCCTGATCACGGGGGAGAGCGGCACGGGAAAAGATCTGATCGCAAGGGAGGTTCACAGCAGCGGAGCAAGAGCCTCCGCCCCCATGGTGTCCATCAACTGCGGCAGCATTCCCGAGAACCTTCTTGAAAGCGAGCTTTTCGGCTACAAGCGGGGCGCTTTCACGGATGCGGTAAAGGACAAGCCAGGCCGGTTCGAAGAGGCAAACACCGGCACTATGTTCCTCGACGAGATCGGAGAACTGCCCCTTCCTCTTCAGGTGAAACTGCTTCGGGTGCTCCAGGAAGAGGAAATCACCCCGCTCGGAGGGGTGGGGGCCAAGAAGATCGACGTGAGAGTGATCGCTGCCACGTCCAAAGATCTCCGAAAGGAAATTGAAGAGGGGAGATTTCGGGAAGATCTTTTCTATCGCATCAACGTGATGACCATTCACCTGCCCCCTCTCAGGGAGAGGACAGGGGATATCCCGCTTCTGGTCGGATACTTCATCGACATGTTCAATAAGAAACTTCAAAAAGACCTGGAAGCGCTCTCTTCCGAGGCCATGCCGATTCTCACGCGATACCCCTGGCCCGGCAACATCCGTGAGTTGGAGAACGTGATCGAACGGGCTGTGCTGCTTGCAAAAGGCCGGTTTATCACACCGGAGGATCTCCCCACCCACATCAGAACTCACATCCCCTCGGATTATACCTCCATGCCGGCCCGCTTTCCGGAGGACAGTCTCTCCATCCGCAAGGCGTCCACCTGGCTGGAAAGGGATCTCATCCAGAAAGCCCTTGAACGCACAGGAGGCAACCTCACTCAGGCGGCCAAGATCCTGGAGATCAGCCGACCGACGCTGGACGCCAAGATCAAGGAGTATGAGCTCAAGAAAAAGTGAGCACGAACTGCGACCACGCGGGTTGCCCTGGGCGCAAATCTGCTTTGATTGTGCTTCAGCGGACTGGTATAGTTGAAAAAAGGAGAATTGCTCATGACAGGGAATGTCGCTATGACGACAAGGCCGCGGAAGCATTCGGAGACCGTGAACCATCTGCTTCTTGTCCTGGCTGGTTTTTTGTGTGCCTTTGTGACTGCTTCCTGTTCGACCGAAGTTGGCGCCGGTCCCAAGGAACGAACCCTCCCTGATTATCTCACCGGGGA
>Ga0316600_10000468_pt1 | contig 19324 bp, 2 predicted proteins | sample OWC_soil_day5_CT_FD_207652 | JGI IMG/M metagenome (GOLD analysis project Ga0316600, IMG submission 207652) | Wetland soil microbial communities from Old Woman Creek delta, Ohio, United States - OWC_soil_day5_CT | ecosystem: Environmental > Terrestrial > Soil > Wetlands | place: USA: Ohio... | reverse complement strand
TGTCAATGTCGACCTCATTACGCTCCATATACAAAACTTCTGCCAAACTTTCTGTCAGCTCTTCCTGCAATGTTTCTACTGAGATATAACTCTGCGATTGCTTTACCTGTGCTGGAGTACCGACTGGATCAACAGAACTTTGCGTTACATATTGAGTTTCCGGCAAATTTATTGTTAATTTTTCTGGCAATGATTCCGCCATATTAGCTGTTTGATTATAACTCACTGGTTTGGAACTGTTTTCTGGTTGTAATCGTAAAGTACTTGTCGATGATAGTGCAACTGATAGCTCAACTTGCCCAGCTGATTTACTTATTTTATCACTTGATAAAGATTGTAAAGAAATACTGTTTGGTTTGTCAGATATCGTAGAAACGATTGTTTTAGTTTTGATTTTATTGTTAATATCTGCATTTTTTGCTGTTATCCAGTAGCGCCTACCGGTAAATGGATATGTAGGTAAGCTGATTCGGCGGGGTTTATTATCGCCATATAGCTTATTCCAATCAAAATTCAGACCATTAACCCAAAGCTCACCTAGTTTTTCTACATTTCCTTTTGCAAACCAACTGTCAATTAATTCTTTGGGCTCTTCATCAAATTTCAATAATTTAGCAGTATCTTGTACGTCTTTTCTTTCGCCGCTGAAACACCCCTCGATTTCTTCTTTCCCATCGATGAAGTTTTTTAAATTTTCCGTTAATTTTTCAATGTTATTGACAATAAAGATTACTCTGCTATCCATTGCTTCTCTACCTACCTGGAAGGTATAGGCCAAATCAATTAAATTGACATCAGATTTATTTTTCGGATTCGTGTTTAGAAAATCTAACAGTTTTTTGGCGTAGGCTTTAAGACGATCATTATTTTTTGCAGATAGGGGAATAATAGCTACACTATTTGGTTCATATCCTAGGTCAATATCTGACGATGCTTTAGCAACCGGATATTGTTCAAAAATTACATGGGTATTAGTTCCACCAACGCCAAATGAGCTGAGCGCTGCTCTATGTGGAGCTGTATTTTGTTCCCATTTCTTAAGTCCACTAGCAATATAAAATGGTGACTTATCTAACTCAAAAATAGGATTTGGTTCTCTATAATTTATTGATGGCGGAATTTCATTATTTTGTAAAATCATTGCAACTTTGATACATCCAGCCAAACCTGAAGCAGTGTCCAAATGTCCTATATTTGGTTTAACAGATCCCAGTCCACAAAATTGCTTTTTGGTTGTATATTTTCGATAAACTTCATTCAATGCAGCAAATTCTATAGAGTCTCCTATTGTTGTTCCAGTACCATGAGCCTCAACATAGCCAATTGATTCGGGATTAATTTTTTGGGACTCCAATACTTTTTCAATTACCTCAACCTGGCCTTTAACACTAGGAGCATAAAAGCCTACTTTATCTGCCCCGTCATTGTTTATACCAATTCCTCTGAGAATAGCATAAATATGGTCTCCATCTTTAACTGCATCATCTGCTCTTTTAAGTAGAAGAACGGCAACCCCTTCGCCTCCTATCATCCCATCGGCGGAAGCATCAAAGGTTTTTATGTGTCCATCACTGGAAAAATTCAATCCGTGTTGATGCACATACCCCAAGTTGGACGCAGCCGATATGGTGGCTGCTCCAACCAACGCTTGCTTTACTTCCCCCGACATTAGACTATGGTAAGCTGAGTATAATCCGGCTAAAGCTGAGGAACAATTGGAATGTACAAAGAAACTAGGTCCTTTTAAACCTAGCTTATAAGAAATCATGGTGGGAATGGTACCGCCTTGTCCCAAAATCCAAGCCATGTATTCATTTACATTTCTCGTTACTTGAAATGTTGCAGGAGTCATTGCTGATGCTTGATAAAAATTATTGCTGGCAGACATAAACACACTTGTATCGGGAATCTGTCCGGGAACATACCCCGCATCCTCCAAAGCTTTCCATGAATGAATCAGCAGACTCCTCAGTTGAGGATCCATTAATACAACTTCCCGGGGAGATATATTGAAGAAGCCCGGATCAAACAGATCTTTTCCTTCTATTGCTGATTGCACAGGAATATAGTCAGGATTCTCAACAATTTCTTCTGGCAGGCTAAAAGCGTAAAGTTCTTCTTTCGTGAAAAATTTAGTGCTTTCTTTACCTTGTCTTAAATTTTCCCAAAATTCATAATGGTTTTTTGCTCCCGGGACTTGACAGGAAATGCCGACAATGGCTAAACTTTCTTCATAATAATCAGGGATTACTTGTGCTTTTACATCCTTTTTCAAAGACATTGACTCGCTATGGGAATCATCAAAGCCAGTCCCCTCATTCGATTCTACAGCAGGTTCAGCAATTTTTTCTTTAACCTCTGTAATATATCTACTGATTTCTTTAATATTGGAGTACTTAAATAATGTCGTTACATTAAAATCGCAATTAAGATTATTCTTGATCTTTTCCGCTACACTTACTGCTGAAAAAGAGTCTCCTCCCACTTCAAAAAAACCATCTTCTGTACTGATGTCGTCGCTATTAAGAACTTCCTTCCAAATTTCTAAAACTTTTTCTTCAATTGCTGATTTTGGAAGGGATTCTTTTTTAGTCCCGGCAAACATAATTTTTCGACTCATTAATTCTTTTCTGTCTATCTTTTCATTGGAAGTTAATGGAATAGCTTCAAGTTCCACGAACATTCCAGGAATCATATAGTTAGGCAGAGTCATTTGCAAATAGTCACGCAAAATTTGTGCATCTAGTAATGGCCTATCCTCGCCTTCGTTCTTACAATCATTATGGGTTCGAACAAAATAGGCTACAAGTTGTTTAATTCCTGCATGTTCCTTCACCACTACAACACTATCTTTTATCTCTTGATGCTTGTTAAGTTGGCTTTCAATTTCACCCAATTCAATACGGAACCCTCGTATCTTTACTTGATGATCAATGCGTCCTATAAACTCAATATTGCCATTGGAAAGCCAACGGGCTACATCGCCTGTTTTATAGAGTTTTGTTTCTTCATTAAAAGGATTCTGAATGAATCTTTCTGCTGTAAGTTCTGGTTTATTTAAATACCCTCTAGCCACCCCATCGCCTGCTATATATAATTCTCCCATAATACCGATCGGCGCAGGTTTTAGATCCTTATCCAGTATATATATTTGCGTATTTGCTATAGGCTTTCCAATACTTATCGGTTCTTTCTCTTTGATCTGTTGAGTAGTCGACCAAATAGTTGTCTCCGTCGGACCAAACATATTCCAAACATCACTACCGGTATCAATAAAATATTTTTTTAATCTATCTGGAAGTGCTTCGCCTCCACAAAGGATTTTCGTTTTTTCTTCATTCTCCCACCCAGCCTGATAGAGCATTGTCCAAGTAACCGGCGTAGCTTGCATAATTGTTGGTTTTACCCTTTTTATTTCTTGTTTTAGCTTCTCCACATCTTTTGTCTTTTCTGTGCTACAGATGCAGCATTGAGCACCATTAATCAGAGGCAAGAATAATTCCAGGCCAGCAATATCAAAGCAGTATGTTGTTACAGCTAGCATTTTATCTTTTGAACTTATTCCAGGTCTATTGCCCATGGTAATGAGGAAATTCGTCAATGCTTGATGAGGGATCATTACTCCTTTTGGCTTTCCTGTTGTTCCTGATGTATACATTATATAAGCTAAATCAGATGTACTATCTGCCATTTCTAAATCTTCAGTTTTTTCTTTATTCAGCAGCTCATCGTCTAAATTAATTTTTTTGCCTTTAAAATCTATTCTACGCGCCGTGCTCGACTCTGTAAGGATAATATCAGTTTTACTATCCTCTAACATATACAATATTCTTTCTTCCGGATAGTCAGGACTTATAGGTAAATATGTGCCTCCTGCTTTTAATATACCCATAATACCTACGATCATTTCCAGAGATCTTTCTACCATAATGCCAACTATGCTATTTGGCTTCACACCTTTTTTTCGCAGCACCCTCGCAACCTGGTTGGCTCTATTATTTAATTGTCTGTAGGAAAGTATATCTTCTTCAAACACTACTGCTACATTATCCGGCGTTTTCTTTACTTGATCCTCGAAAAGTTGATAGACTTTTTTATCTTTCGGATAATATTCTCTTGTATTATTAAATTCATCAAGTATTTGTTCCTTTTCTCTATCAGACAGTATTTCGATTGATGATATTTTTTCTTCTGGCTTATCGGCTATTTGCTGCAGTATCTTCTTGAAATGTCCTTCTATCTTTTTCACTTGATATTCGTCGTATATATTGTTGTTATAGGTAAATTTGATAGTCATCTCTATGCCCGCAATACTCATCACATAAACATTAAAATTATAGTTTGTCTGCTCTGATATTTCGAATGCTTTAATATCAAACTGTGCCCCTTTTTCTGTTTCATTATTTTTTATTTCAAAAGGAATATTTTCATAAATCAATACATGATTTATTAAATCTCTCTTTAATTCAGTACCTGCTTGTATTTTCGCAAGAGGTAAATAATCATATTTTGCAGATTCAAAGGCTCTATCTTGTATCGATTTTATTATTTCATTGAAGGTACGACTATGTTCGAAATTCATCCTTACTGGTATGGTGTTCATAAGCATTCCCACCATACTCTCTATTCCTTCAATTTCCGGCGGTCTTCCTGACACTACCGTACCAAAAACTACATCTTCTGTATAATTATATTTCTGGAGCAGTATTCCCCATGCTATCTGGAATATTGTATTTAATGTTATTCCCTTCTTTTTTGCCAGCCTGTTAAGTTTATTCGTTAAGGATTTATTTATGGAGAATATTGTTTGCCCCAGGCTATACCTTTTGCCTTCATTAATTCTGTCAGTACAACATGGAATCTCTGCCTTTTGTTCATATCCTGCCAAATAATTATGCCAATACTGCAATCCTGCGTCTTTATCTTGTTGCTCAAGCCATTTAATAAAGTCACTATAATGCGCTGTTTCGTACATGTTTAAAGGTTGTTTGTTTTGTAACTTAATGTAGTTTTCAAAAATCGCATTTAATACTAAACCTAGAGACCAACCATCCATAATGATGTGCTGAGAGCTTAATATTAATTTATGGATTTTTTCATCATTCTTAAATATTGCCATTCTAATAAGAATATCTTTTGATAAGTTAAAACCTCTTTCTTTATCTTTCTGCATAAATGTCGCTATATATTCTATTTTCTCGTTGTCGTCTATTTTTGATATATCTTCAAAATAAATTTTTGCTTTTCTATCCTTCAAAACCAACTGTACCGGTTCCTTAACATTTTTATAAATAAACATGGTTTTTAAAACATCATATTTTTTAATAACATTATTAAAGCTTTCTTCAAATACCCCTATGTCTATATCTCCATCCAATGTAACGGTTATTTGTTGAAAATATGACCTTGAGTTTTCATCTACTATAGCATGGAACAACATACCCTGCTGCATAGGGGACAAAGGATAAATATCTTTAATATTATTTTTATCCAACTTGATCATCCTCCCTTTTATTTTTTTTCATGCTAAATTATCTTGATATTCTTTTAATATTTTATCGAACTCATCTTGGCCAATTCTTTTGGCAATAGTATCGCTTGGTGTAATTTGTACTTCTTCGTTTCTTATACACTGCTCAATACGTATTACATATTTACTCAATTCTTTTATTACAGGATTCGTCAATAAAGTTTTGGCGTCCAATTTCAGCTTAAATCTCTGGAGCCTGGCTAACACTTGTATCGCTTTTATAGAGTCTCCTCCTAAAGCAAAGAAATTATCATTTATGCCGATATTTTCAAATCCCAGCATTTCTTTCCATATTTTAATAAGTATTTTTTCTACATCATTTCTGGGTGCTTCATATTTCGTATCTGCTATTATGCTGCCATCCGGCTCTGGTAACACTTTTCTATCTACTTTACCGCTAGATGTAAGTGGTATTTTTTCCAGCTGGATAATATAAGTAGGTATCATATATTCCGGTAATTCCTTAGACAGATACTCTTTTATCTCACTGAAGTTAAGCTTTTCTTGGGCAGTAATGTATCCACAAAGATATTTACTACCTTCTTTTCCTTCCTTTGTTATTACCACCGCTTCTTTTATTGCTGCATGGCTTTGGAGCCGGTTTTCAATTTCACCTAGTTCTATTCTTAAACCTCTGATTTTCACCTGATGGTCTATTCTCCCCAAATATTCTATATTCCCATCAGGCAGCCATCTTGCAAGGTCGCCCGTCAGATACATTCTCTCTCCGGGTACAAAGGGATCAGGTACAAATTTCTCTGTTGTCAGATCCTGCCTGTTTAGATATCCTCTTGCCAATCCATCCCCAGCTATATATAATTCTCCGGTTACTCCCACAGGTTGCAGTCTTCTGTTCTTATCCAGCACATAAAGCCTAGTATTGTCTATTGGTTTGCCAATAGGTATAACATGTAACTCTTCCCCTGATGAGCAGTCGAAATAGGATACATCAATTGTCGCTTCCGTTGGTCCATATAAATTGAACAGCTTGGTGTTGTTTCTTTCTTTGAGCAATTTGTTAAAGCGTTTTACTTGTTGCAAGGAAAGAGCTTCTCCACTTGCAAATACCTGTCTTAAACTTGAAAGCCCTTTTACATCTATGCCTGATTCCATATATTCCAAAAATGCATTTAGCATGGAAGGTACAAAATGCATAGTTGTTATATTGTTCCTCTCTATTTCATCCACAATTTTGCCGGGATCCTTTTCATCTCCCTGCTTTAAAAAACATACTCTTGAACCCTGCAAAGACCACCAGAATAGCTCCCATACCGATACATCAAAGGTATAAGATGTCTTTTGCAATATCGTATCACTTTCTCCAATGGAATAACTTTTCTGCATCCAATTTAGTCTATTGATTAGTGAATAATGTTCTATCAGCACTCCTTTGGGTTTGCCAGTTGAACCAGATGTATATATTACATATGCGATATCTCTCGGCGAGTTTACTTTTTCCAGGTTTCCTTTCTTTCCTATATACAGTCCGTTTTCTTCTAAATCTATCGTTAAGCCATCAAAATGAAATTTATGAATAAAACGATTTTGTGTGAGCACAATTTTTGCTTCGCTATCTTTCAACATATATGCTATTCGCTCTTCCGGGTTGTCAGGACTTATCGGCAAATATGCGCCCCCTGCCTTAACAATGCCCATAATCCCTATGATCATTTCCAAAGACCGCTCTACCATTATGCCGACTATACTATTGGGTTTCACGCCTTTTCCTCGCAGTACTCTTGCAAGTTGGTTGGCTTTTTCGTTTAGCTGTCTGTAGGTAAGGCTGCTTTCTTCAAATATCACTGCTGTATTATCCGGTGTTCTCTCTACTTGTTCTTCAAAAAGTTGATGGATGGTATGATCTTTCGGATAATCCGCCTGAGTCGCATTCCAGTCAATAAGTATCGTAGCTTGCTCCTCTTTTGATAGTAAAGAATATTCTCCCAGGGTCAAGTTTGGATCGTTCACAACTTCTTCGGCTAATTTAATATAGTGTCCCATCATTCGTTTAATCGTCGATTGATCATATAATTCAGGATCATATTTGATATTTAGAGTAAAATGGTCGTCCAGATCAAAAATCTCTAACGCAAACTCAAACTCTCCTTCCTGATGAATATCTTCCATAAACTCTATGTGAAGCGAGTTTTGCCCCTGCCCATCGATTGTTTTTAAACTTGTTGCTTGGAGAAAATTCTGGTAGATAAAGGCTGTTTGAAAAACAGGCGAATTGGTCTCGCGGGGTACATTTAGTTCCCGGACTATAACGGGAAATGGATACGCTGCATGATCCAATCCATCAACCACATTTAACTGTAATTCTTTGATAAATCTAGAAAAGCACTGCTCATCCCTTACCTGACTTCGTACCGGCAGCATGTTTACAAAATAGCCGATCTGTGAGTCAAATCGTTCTTCTGGACGTCCTAATGCCGGCATTCCTACAATAATGTCCTCTAGGCCTGTATAGCGATACAACAATACTTTATAAATTCCTAATAAAATAATAGACAAATTTATATGCTGGGCTTGAGCAAAGGTTTTTATTCGCTTCGTCAATTCAGGCGAAAGCGAGCTTGTATAGGTTTTGCCTTCTGCACTTTGCGAGGAAAGGCGAGGCCGATCTGTAGGAAGTTCCAATATTGGTAAGGTCCCAGATAATTGCTTTCTCCAGTAAGCACGATGCGCTTCGCCTTCCGCACTTGATAGCATTGCTTGTTCCCATTCGACAAAGTCATTGAAACTTGTTGAGCAGGGTTTTGCTTCCACATCCTTCCCGTCACTAAGGTCTCGATATGCTTCTAGCAGAGATTTAACAAGAAGCAGAGAAGAACTTCCATCAAAGATAATATGGTGAATGACAATGAGTACAATGTGTTCTTGTTCAGACCGTGACAAAAGCTGAATCCGCATTAAGGAGCCGCCTTCGAGTGAAAATGGCTCTTTGGCTTTTTCCCTGAGATACGGGAGGATTTCCTCAGCTTCAAGCGCCGAAATGTCTTCTTGCTGCCAAGCAAGAGGCTGCGATGGCTGAAGCATTTGGTAAGGAACCCCCTCATCTTCACCAAATACACTTGTAAGGATGGGATACTGCCGCAGAATAAAACTACAGGCTTGCTTGAATTTCTCGATATCCAGTTTCTGACCAACACGGAAGCATAAAGGAATATTATAGGCACTCATTTCAGGTGAAACTTCTTGCAACATCCACAAGCCTTTCTGGCCTTCGGAAAGAGGAGTCTTGCAAGATTGCTCTTTGAGCGCACAAAGTCCTTCCTGTAATTCAGCTGTCGATAGTGTACCTTCTTTTAAATTGTCTTGATATTCCTTTAGTATTTTGTCGAACTCCTCTAAACCAATTCTTTGGGCAATAGTATCGCTTGATGTAAATTGTACTTCTTCGTTTGTTATACACTGCTCAATACGTATTACATATTTACTCAATTCCTTTATTACAGGATTCGTCAATAAGGTTTTGGCATCCAATTTCAGCTTAAAACTCTGAAGCCTTGTTAACACTTGAATTGCTTTTATTGAGTCTCCGCCTAAGGCAAAGAAATTATCATTTATGCCGATATTTTTAACTTCCAATACTTCCTGCCATATTTGTGCAAGTTTCTTTTCTATATCATTTCTTGGAGCTTCGTATTCTTCACCAGTGGTCATGCTGCCATCCGGATCAGGCAGCATTTTTCTATCTACTTTGCTATTCGATGTTAGCGGTATTTTTTCTAATGGGATAAAGTATGACGGAATCATATACTCCGGTAGTTCTTGCGACAGGTAGTTTCGTAATTGGGTCACGTTAAGCTCCCCATCGCCGACAATATATGCGCATAGGTATTTACTTCCGTAAGCATCCTCTTTGTCTACCACTATTGTTTCTTTAATTGTTTCGTGCTTTAATAACCGGTTTTCGATCTCTCCTAATTCAATCCGGAACCCTCTGATCTTGACTTGATGATCGATTCGCCCTAAGTACTCAAGTTCACCATTTGGCAAATACCGGGCCAGGTCTCCGGATTTATAAATTGTTTCCTTGGAACGGTATGGATTTTGAATAAACTTTTTGGTTGTCAATTCCGGCTGTTTTATATAACCCCGTCCTAATCCCTCTCCTCCGACACATAACTCTCCTATAACTCCTATCGGTTGTAGCTTCATATTTTTACTCATAATATAGGTTGTTAATGTTGGTATGGGTCTCCCGATGTTACTGATATTTAAACTTATTTCGTGTTGAGTTATTTTTTTATAGGTTACATGAACGGTTGTCTCCGTTATTCCATACATGTTGATTAATTCGGTTTTGGGATACTTTATATTCCAATCTTTTAATTTCCCCGGCTTTAACGCCTCGCCGCCAAATATTACATACCTTATGTTGAGTTGCCGATCCGAACATTTTGCTTCTTCAGCAATTAAGTTATAAAATGCGGTGGGAGTTTGATTTAATACGGTTACTTTTTCCCGCTTTAAAAGCATTAAATATTCTCTAGTGTCCCGAGACATCATCTTGGACACAATGATTAACTTTCCTCCGTATAATAAAGCACCATACATTTCCCATACGGAAAAGTCAAAACAATAGGAATGAAACATGCTCCATACATCGGTTTGACTGAAATCAAACTGCATTTTGTCGTTAAACATCAATCGTACTACATTTTTATGCTCAATCATGGCTCCCTTCGGTTTACCGGTGGAACCCGAAGTATAGATTACATACGCCAAATCATTCGGCTGATTGATAATCTCCATATTGGTATCTGCGACGGAATATACGGCTTCGTTATCCAAGTCGATTACTTCTCGGTCAAATCCATACTTCTCTTCTAGATGGCTCTGGGTTAATAAGATTTCTGCCTGGCTATCTTCCAGCATAAACTTGATTCTATCTTCCGGATATTCAGGGTCGATCGGTAAATATGCCCCACCCGCTTTTAAGATTCCCAAGATACCGATAATCATCGTGAAAGACCGCTCTACCATTATGCCGACTATACTATTGGGTTTCACGCCTTTTCCTCGCAGTACTCTTGCAAGTTGGTTGGCTTTTTCGTTTAGCTGTCTGTAGGTAAGGCTGCTTTCTTCAAATATCACTGCTGTATTATCCGGTGTTCTCTCTACTTGTTCTTCAAAAAGTTGATGGATGGTATGATCTTTCGGATAATCCGCCTGAGTCGCATTCCAGTCAATAAGTATCGTAGCTTGCTCCTCTTTTGATAGTAAAGAATATTCTCCCAGGGTCAAGTTTGGATCGTTCACAACTTCTTCGGCTAATTTAATATAGTGTCCCATCATTCGTTTAATCGTCGATTGATCATATAATTCAGGATCATATTTGATATTTAGAGTAAAATGGTCGTCCAGATCAAAAATCTCTAACGCAAACTCAAACTCTCCTTCCTGATGAATATCTTCCATAAACTCTATGTGAAGCGAGTTTTGCCCCTGCCCATCGATTGTTTTTAAACTTGTTGCTTGGAGAAAATTCTGGTAGATAAAGGCTGTTTGAAAAACAGGCGAATTGGTCTCGCGGGGTACATTTAGTTCCCGGACTATAACGGGAAATGGATACGCTGCATGATCCAATCCATCAACCACATTTAACTGTAATTCTTTGATAAATCTAGAAAAGCACTGCTCATCCCTTACCTGACTTCGTACCGGCAGCATGTTTACAAAATAGCCGATCTGTGAGTCAAATCGTTCTTCTGGACGTCCTAATGCCGGCATTCCTACAATAATGTCCTCTAGGCCTGTATAGCGATACAACAATACTTTATAAATTCCTAATAAAATAATAGACAAATTTATATGCTGGGCTTGAGCAAAGGTTTTTATTCGCTTCGTCAATTCAGGCGAAAGCGAGCTTGTATAGGTTTTGCCTTCTGCACTTTGCGAGGAAAGGCGAGGCCGATCTGTAGGAAGTTCCAATATTGGTAAGGTCCCAGATAATTGCTTTCTCCAGTAAGCACGATGCGCTTCGCCTTCCGCACTTGATAGCATTGCTTGTTCCCATTCGACAAAGTCATTGAAACTTGTTGAGCAGGGTTTTGCTTCCACATCCTTCCCGTCACTAAGGTCTCGATATGCTTCTAGCAGAGATTTAACAAGAAGCAGAGAAGAACTTCCATCAAAGATAATATGGTGAATGACAATGAGTACAATGTGTTCTTGTTCAGACCGTGACAAAAGCTGAATCCGCATTAAGGAGCCGCCTTCGAGTGAAAATGGCTCTTTGGCTTTTTCCCTGAGATACGGGAGGATTTCCTCAGCTTCAAGCGCCGAAATGTCTTCTTGCTGCCAAGCAAGAGGCTGCGATGGCTGAAGCATTTGGTAAGGAACCCCCTCATCTTCACCAAATACACTTGTAAGGATGGGATACTGCCGCAGAATAAAACTACAGGCTTGCTTGAATTTCTCGATATCCAGTTTCTGACCAACACGGAAGCATAAAGGAATATTATAGGCACTCATTTCAGGTGAAACTTCTTGCAACATCCACAAGCCTTTCTGGCCTTCGGAAAGAGGAATCCTGCAAGATTGCTCTTTGAGCGCACGAAGTCGTCCCTGTAATTCAGCTGTCGATAGTTTACCTTCTTTATATGCGAGGAGAAGTTCTTTTCGCGTCATACTATATCACTCCTTTATCTAATAAACTCTCTATTTCCTCAAGAGTTAATGCCCCTTGCTTAAATTTTTCCAATGCTTCAATTTCTGGTTCATCAACAGGTAACTCCATTGGCTGATATTTTGATTGTAATACACTGCCTACAGCAATATCTTGGTTATTTAACGCTTCTAATTTTAAAGCCAGATGACTGGATATAGCATTAATTGTTTGATGCTCCAGCATTTCCCGTCCTGTAATTTTGATTTTAAAGCGTACTGCAAAATCACGCATAAGTTTCCTATAAATAATTGAATCAACACCGTAATCTTGGAGATTTTTATTTACCTTGATTTGGTTAGGAGAAAGTTGTAGCTCCTGCGATAAAAATTGCACAATATAGCCCTGAATATTTTGCTGTGTTGGTTTACTACTATCAATGGTTACCTTCTGCTCTCGGTCTGTAGCTTGTTGAACAGAGGCTGATCGATGATGTTCCTCTCCTTGTTCTGAAATCCAATAATGTTCCCGAGCAAAAGGATAGGTAGGCAAAAGTATCTTGCGGACTTTTTGATCTTCATGCAACAACTCCCAGGGAATTTTACCGCCTTGCGTCCAATAGAGAGCAATTTTCTCAAAATCCTGCTCTGCCAAAAACACTTGCAAAACAGCTTGCTCTGCCTTCCCTGAAAGCAGGTTAATTAGGCTTATAAGCTTCGAATGATCGCCTTCCTGATCTCCTATAAAAGTAGGTATGCAAACCTCAGCCTTTTTGCTGAGATACTTCTTCATACCCCGGATCAGTTCTTCCTTGTTGCAGACGATCATTGCCAAGCGAGATTCCATCGCTTCTCGCCCTACTTGGAGCGTATAGGCAAGATCGGGTAGGGAAAAATCCTTTTGAAGTTCCATAAAATCAAGCATTTGCTCAACAACCGCCACTAATTGGTCCTGGTTTTTAGCCGAAAATACCACAATCTGAGGTGTGCTTGAGGAACAAGGGATATGATGCGGCTCTTCTTGTAAAGGGACATATTCTTCGATAATTAAATGCGCATTTGATCCCCCTGCCCCAAAGGAACTTACCGTGGCACGTCGTGGAAACTCTTGTTCATATCCATCAATCTTTACCACAGGCCGTTTCCACGCCTGAAGGTCTTTCTGTAAATAAAACGGGGTGGTATCAAAACTTATATTGGGATTCAGGGGCTCCGCCTTGATCGTCGGAACCAGTTGTCGATGTTGTAATTGTAAAACCACTTTCGTAACTTGGGAGATTCCCGAAGCTGCTTCGGCGTGGCCAATATTGGATTTTACCGACCCGATTGCACAAAACTGCCGGTCGGTTGTGAATTTTCTAAAAGCTTTATCTAACGCGGTGATTTCGACCGGATCTCCTAAAACCGTTCCATTGGCGGCTGCTTCAACATAACTGATCGTCCGGGGATCAATCCCGGATTTTTTAAAATTATCTTCAAACAACTGTGCTTGCGCATTAGGATTAGGCACGCAAAATCCATTAGTGCGTCCTCCGTGATTAATTGCTGTCGATTTAATTACGGCCAGGATGGAATCACCATCCTGGATTGCTTTAGTAAGCGGCTTTAACAATGCAGCGCCCACGCCTTCAGCGGGAAGAAATCCATCCCCATTCCCAAAGCTTCTGCTATTGGGATGGCTGCCAAGTAATTGCATCCGACTCAATCCCAGGTATTTATTAGGATGAATGGATAGATTTACGCCTCCGGCAATTGCTGCCTGACATTCTCCTTTCATCAGGCTTTCACAGGCCATATGAATGGCAATGGCCGAAGAAGAACACGCTGTATCAATAGCTACACTAGGGCCATGGAGATTAAAGAAGTAAGAAATACGATTGGCAATAGAACTATAGGAAGATACGGAAATCGCCGATTCTGTAATACGATCTGAATTAAAATAATGATATTGCTGATACATTGCGCCGACGTAAACCCCAACCCTGGATTGATATTGGCGTTGCAGGATTTCTTGTGTATATCCTGTGTTTTCAAGTAGATTCCAAACAGTTTCCAAAAAAAGACGGTCCATAGGATCCATCATCGCTGCCTCTCGCGGTGAGATATTGAAGAATAAGGGATCGAATTGATCCACATCTTCTAGAAAGCCTCCCCACTTGCAATATGTTTTTCCTTGCTTGCTTTTATCCTCGTCAAAGTACAGGTTATGATCCCAGCGGTCTTTGGGAATCTCGGTGATAGAATCCCTGCCATCTTTTAGATTCTGCCAGAGTTCCTGAACGCTGCTCGCCCCGGGGTAGCGCCCGGACAGGCCGATGATAGCAATGCCTTGAGCTGCGGTTTCCTTTTCTGTTATAATCCTGCTTTCTTTGAGAGAAACAGAAACGCTGTCTATCTTTTTAACAGGTTCAGCTTCAGTATAAGCAACATAGCCGCTTTCTTTCTTTTTTACTTTTAAGCAATCTATTAATTCTCTGATATTACTATTTTCAAACAACAAAGTCGGACTTAAGGATAAACTAAAAGAGTTTTCAATATCATTCACTATAGTCATTAATTGGGATGATTCCAGACCAATTTCATAGAAACCTGAATTTATGTCAATCTTAGAGGCTGGTTGATTGAGGTGCCTGGAAAATATCTTCCGTAAAAGGCTTTCCACGTACGTTGAGGTTGTCTCAAGTTGGTACGCTGAAGGCACCTCAGAAACAGAATGTCCTTGCACAGCAGATAAAACAGTTTCTTTTTTCAAGTCCGGGTTGATTTGTTCCTTAAACCGTATCCGTTTTGCAGTTATTCCATTTAACTGCGCAACCTGCTTTCCCGCTTTATTAAAAAACGCTATATCCGATGTACGAACATCATTAACCCAACGGAGCGAAGACGACTTCACCCTGGCATAACAATGGGTATGCAGGGGTTCTATAGAGGTAAATGATTCATAATATAAGGGAATGTACAGCTCTTCATTGTTCCCTGTAGCGTCTTTACCTTCTAAAATCCCCGCTGCCATTCCAGCGCCATCGATGAGGGTGGGATGAAAAAGGACTTTTGGATCTTCATCGTGATAAGCCTCATCAACTTTAACTTCAATTAAACACCCGAAGTCTGTCAGAAAGATATTTCCTCTGGCCTTAATCATCCCCTGATGAACCAATCCTAGTTTTCTGGCTTTTGCATACACCGTTTCCATATCCACGCACTGCATAGCCGCCTGTTTTATGGCTTCAATATCTATTTGTTCTTCAAATCGTATTGTTTCTTCATGTAATTCAGCCGTGATGTACAATTTTTTCGGTAATGGACCGCCTTGCTCGTCTGTTTCCGTCCCCTCAACTGCAATTTTCCAATAATCTGATACCCTATCAAACAGAATTTCGAGCTTTACTGGACGATTTTCTCTCACGATTAAGGGAGTGTAAATAGTCAAACGCTTCAAGCAATGCTTCCTATAATCCAGTCCCACGCCATCTTGCGCCAAATGATACAGCATATCAATATAGGCCAATCCCGGCAGCAAATTTTCCTCATAAACCATGTGACCTTTGACTATCGGATGCTCTGTGGTTATTGTTAAACTATATTTCACGATATTTCCCCCCATAAGCTTGGTATTGCCCCACAATTATGTTGTTTTCTCTTCTTATCTGTTTGTTTTTCACTTGATTCTGCAATAATTAAAGAAGGTTCCATCAACGATGATTGAGGTAAAGGAAAGCGTTTTTTCGTCATCTTTGGAATTTTCCTCGAAAAATACTGTTGCTGATAGATCCCATCAGGCACAAACTCTTCGATTAAAAGATGACAATTGGTACCTCCGTCTGGGAAAGAGTTCTGCGCTGCCAAACGCTTCTTTCCCTGATCTACCCTCCAATCGATTGTTTTTCTGTTAAATTCAATTCGTGATGAGGAAAAATCATAATAATTAAATGGATCTAAAGCAGATAAAAATGGTGGAATCTGTTTATGATACACGCTTAGCACACAACGGATGAATCCAGCCAAACCTGACGTCAATAACAGATGTCCGATATTAGGCTTGACAGACCCAATAACGCATGATGATAATGCTTGATTGCCAAGATTATAAACATCGGACAAGGCTTTGATCTCAATGGAATCAACCACAGGAGATCCTCCCCCATTTATCTCAATGTACCCGATATCGGTCGGTTGTTTTCCGCTTAAGGTCAGTGCATCCTGCATTACTTGTTTCTGAGCATTCATATTTGGTGATCCAGGGCCAAGTGTTTGCCCGTCATTGTTTTCTGCAATAGCCTTGATAACACCATATATATGATTCCCGTCTTTGACGGCGTCGCGAAGCCGTTTTAGTAATACAACTCCGGCCCCTTCACCCAGCACTTCTCCATCAGATCGCTGGTCGAAGATATGAAATTCACCGCTCTTACTTAAAATATTGCGAGCAGCAAATAGGTCATGGGCATAAGGACTCACCAATACATTTACCGCACCAACCAATCCCATATCAATCCTTCCTTCTCTCAGGGAATCGCAAGCAAACAGCATGCCAGTTATTCCTGATGAGCAAGCAGTATCAACTACGAGGCTTGGCCCCTTAAAATTAAAACATCGAGAAATATTTGTTGCCAAATAGTTTTGCCCCATTCCTAAAATAGGGTTGGGGGCCTTTAAAACGGCATTTAAATTCATATTGGGCTGTGAACGCCCGCCAATATAAACTCCGATCTTTTGCCCCGACAATTGTTTGTGTTCATAGCCTGCATCATAAATTGCCCGAAGGCTTTCTTCCAGAATTATTCGTGCCTGCGGATCCATAATTGCTGCATCTTGCTCATTGATATTAAAGATATTTGGATCAAACAGCTCAACATCCTCTATCCATCCGCCATAATCCTGACGATTATCTCTAGGAATCCAACGCTGTTTTGGTACCGACCGGATTGCAGTCACTCCTTTTGTCAATAAATCCCAATATTTCTCTTTGGTCGGTGAATCTGGAAACCGACACGATATCCCCACTACAGCAATGTCTTCTACCAATTTTTCCAGCTGGTTAGTACCTATCGATTGCCTTATAGATGTAGATTTACTGCTAGACTGAGATGCTGCGTTTAGTGATGGGGATAACGTATTGTTTATTGAACAACTATCATCTGTAGGAGAAAATTCAGTAGCCATAATTGTTTCAAGTTTAAAAGTTTTTTGTAAGTTTTCCGCATTATTAGCCATGAAATAATCCGCCAGTGCGCTTATCGTACTATGTTGCAAGAGCAATGCAGGATCCAGCGTTTGTCCAACTCCTTCACTCAATATTTGCGTCAATTGCACCAACATAATAGATTCAACCCCATATTCATAAAATGGTTTATCATTATCCAATTGCGCAAGTTTTAATTTTAATTCTGTACTAAAAACTTGTTTTAACCACTGTATAACCAACATTCGTAAATCCGAAGATGCTTCCGGCATTATCTCGATTTTTCGTCTTGATGCCTGTCTGGATTCTTTTTCACCCTGTAGGCTTTTCAATAAGTATTTAGATGTAAACTCACTCGGAACCACCACGCAAGGCAAGCTAACAATATACGGCGTAGTCTTCATGATGATCTCCAAGAACGCCAATCCATCATTTGTAGTCAGGGATACGAGACCTGTCTCTACATAGGCGGGGGTACGCATTCCTCTCGTTGCCATTCCTGTTTCCCCCCAAGCCGGCCATTGAATGGACTTAAAATAATGTTTTCCCTCTCCTGCTTGATTCATCGCATAATAATCCATGTAAGCATTGGCGGCAGCATAATCACTTTGTCCAGTTGCTAACATTGGCACGATACTTGATATCGATGAAAACAAAATAAAAAATTTCAAAGGTTCTTCGACAAGTGCCCTATGTAGGGCTACCAATCCTTTCATCTTCGGTTCACAGACTGCTACGAAATCTTGTAATTGCTTTTTAAAGAAGGCCGGGTTCTCACTCACTAATCCGGCACAGTGGAACACGCCGGTGATAGGTCCCAGCTCCTGGCGAATATTTTGCGCTATAGCCTTGATTCCCTTCTCATCGGTTAAGAGAATACTGTAATAACGAACTTTTGCTCCGCGATCAATTAGGAATTGTAAGCGTTTGATTTTTTCTTTCATCCCAGTTTTTTCTTTATTGATGAGAATGTTGTTCCATTCAGAGGGTTCTGGTAGAGTTTCTCTTCCCATGATAACAAGATTTTTAGCTCCATGAGAAACAAGATGCTTCGCAATCGAGGCACCAATCCCCTGCGCTCCGCCAGTAATTAAAATAACGTCATTCTCACCGTAGCTCGCTGACATTTGAAACTTCTCTTGAATCTCGTCATTCGTCTGTGCTAGATTCAAGTATGGTTGATAACGTTGATTGTGCCGATAACAAAATTCAGTGAATTTTTCTTTATCTATATACAAAAACTCGGCTTGAATTTGTTTTACCAGTGTTTCATGGTCTTGAATTAAACAATCACTATCCATGGTTATGCTCTGAATTTGCTTATACTCAGCGCCTAACATACGATACAAACCTGCCATGCGAGCTCCTTGCAGTGTTGTTTTTGCTAATTGGAAAGCATGTAGCTTATGCGTCACCTGTAAAAGTCGGTAGCCCTCACTCCTATCATTCTCAATCATTTTTTGCAAGAAAGTTATTTTCCCAGATTCTACAGTTGTAGACTGTTCGTATGCACCATCATAAGCTGTGATATCGATGACCCCGAGTAATTTATTACCATTTTGTATGTCCTTAATCTGTTGATATAGTGATTCACCTGCTGAGGAGGAATAAAAATCGGTAGATATTTCTTTAAGTGAGTGGGTTTCACCATGAATAACAGAAACCACTTGTGTTGTTTCTGTATCTTCAAACAATATCTGAGCAAGGTCTGTCGTTGCCGATGTTCCCAAAACAACTATTAATCCTGCCTGTACCTCCTCCTTAGTATCTATATTTTTTTCACACCATTTTTTGGTAAGTATAACTTTTTCAGTTTTTACAGAATGACTGCTTTCAATCTGGGCTGAACTTCTATTACTAGCATTTTTTGTTTCAGGTACCCAATAACGTTCTTTAGTAAAAGGATACGTAGGCAAAGAAATACGCTGTGGCTTACTGCCAGAATAAAGCTTATTCCAATCAAAGGACAACCCTTTAACCCATAAGTTAAGGAGTTT
>Ga0316600_10000467_pt1 | contig 19350 bp, 13 predicted proteins | sample OWC_soil_day5_CT_FD_207652 | JGI IMG/M metagenome (GOLD analysis project Ga0316600, IMG submission 207652) | Wetland soil microbial communities from Old Woman Creek delta, Ohio, United States - OWC_soil_day5_CT | ecosystem: Environmental > Terrestrial > Soil > Wetlands | place: USA: Ohio... | reverse complement strand
CTTCAGCGCACGCTCGCCGCGCCAGCAGACGCAGCTCACGCTGTCGAACATCGACCTGAAGGACGATCGCGGCGCGGTCGCCGACGCCGTGCGACCGACGCCGCTGACGCTGCGGGTCGGGTCATAAGGAGTTCATCGTGCGCCGGCGCTCACTCGAATCGGGATTCACACTGATCGAACTGGTGGTCACCGTGGCACTGGTCGGCCTGGTGGCGCTGGTCAGCGTGCCTTTGTTCGAGATCACCTCCACACGTCTACGCGAGGCCGAACTGCGCGCGGCACTGCGCGAAATCCGCACGGCGATCGACGCCTACAAGAGCGCAGCCGACTCCGGCATCGTGCCGAAGGGCGCTGCGGATTCCGGATATCCGCCGTCGCTCGACGTGCTGGCCCAGGGGGTCGACTCGACGAAATCCGTTGGCGGACGTCGCGTCGTGTTCCTGCGCCGCGTGCCACGCGATCCGTTCAGTCCGGATCCGGCGCTCGCGCCATCGCAGCAGTGGGTCCTTCGAAGCTACGGCAGTCCGCCGGACGATCCACAACCCGGCACCGACGTCTTCGACGTCGCCTCGCGTTCGTCCCGCAAGGGACTGAACGGCATCACTTACAAGGAGTGGTGACGATGCCTCGCGCCCCGTTCATGCGCGGCTTCACGCTGATCGAACTGGTCATCGTGATGGCGACGATCGCCCTGCTGCTGACGCTGGCGATCCCGCGCTACTTCAACACCATCGACAACGGTAAGGCGAGCGTGCAGCGCCAGAACATGGCCACGATCCGCGACGCAATCGACAAGTTCCATGGGGACCAGGGGCGCTTCCCGGACACCCTGAACGAGCTCGTGAGCGAGAAATACCTTCGATCCGTTCCAGTCGATCCGTTCACTGCGGCGCCCGACTGGATCATCGTTGCGCCCGAAGATCCGACTCTGGGTGGGGTGTACGACGTGCGCAGCGGCTGGCGCAAACCGGCGGAGGGCGAACGTGCGTCCTGACCGTCGACTGTTACCCCGAGACACAGGTCTCGTTCTGTTCGGCGTTCTGCTTCTGCTCGCGCTGGCGAGTCTCACGGCGCTGGTTGGCGCCGAAGTGTGGGCCACGGCGATGAAGCGCGAGCGCGAGGCGCAGCTGCTGTTCGTGGGCGAGCAGTACCGCCGTGCGATCGAGAGCTACTGGCGTGCTTCCCCGGTCGAAGCAAAGGCGCTGCCGACGTCGTTCGACGTTCTGCTTCAGGACGATCGCTTCCCGATGCCTGTGCGTCACCTGCGGCGCCTCTACCCCGATCCGATCGACGCCAAGTCAGGGTGGGGATTGGTCAAGGCAGGCAACGGGATCCTGGGTGTTTACTCGCGTTCCGAGGAGATTCCGCTGAAGCACAGCGGATTCCCGCCGCACCTCGTCGCCTTCGAGGGCGCCTCGAGCTACAAGCAGTGGCGCTTTGTGTTCCAGCTTCCGCGACAGCCCGGCGCACCGGGACCGCGAACACCCATCACCGGCCCCGGGCAGGCGCCGGATTCACTCACCGGAAAGGTCGCCCCATGACGTATCGCATCGTGATCGCGGAGGACCACAACCTGTTGCGTCAGGGCCTGCGCTCGATGGTGAGCGCCCTGCCCGACTTCACGGTCGTTGGTGAAGCGCTCGACGGCAAGGAGGCTGTCCGGCTCGCAGTGTCACTGCAGCCCGACGTGATCCTGATGGACCTGTCGATGCCCGGCATGAACGGCATCGAAGCAACGCTGCAGATCAAGCAGCGACTTCCGAATACCCGCGTGCTCGCGCTGACGGTCTACAAGACTGACGAGTATGTGCGGGAGGCGCTGCGTGCAGGCGCCGACGGGTATGTTCTAAAGGATGGAGCCTACGACGAGCTCGTGATGGCACTGCGCTGCGTGGTCAGCGGCAAGAAGTTCCTGAGTCCGGACGTCTCCGGTCATGTCGTGACTTCGTTTCTGCATCGCGGCAGCACACCGGCCAAGGTCACGCCGTGGGACAGCCTGACGGCGCGCGAACGAAGCATCCTCAAGCTGATCGCCGAAGGCCGGACCAACCGGACGGCGGCCGCGTTTCTGAACGTGAGTCCCAAGACGGTCGAGAAACACCGCGCAAGCCTGATGCGCAAGCTGGGGCTCCGCAACGTGGCCGAACTCACGCTCGTCGCACTTGAAAGCGGACTGATCGAGCAGCCCGGCACTGTCAGGCGACTGTTCGGCGGCGCGCAGAGCGAAGAGGGTGAGCCCCCTGGCGGCCCGACAACACGACAGGGTGCCGCCCCGGGGCTGTATTCACAGTAGCGGCGACATCGCCACGCCACATCGAGCAGGATCGCCGAGTCCGTCGCATCGTCCGACCGCTTTTCCTGGCCGCACGGCGCGATGTCCGCGCTAATGGAGCGCCCAGACCCCGCCGACCTTCGTTCCCGCACCGGGTGTCGACTCCAGTATCAGACGCCCCTTGGTCGCACAGATGCGCTTGCGGATGCTTTGCAGGCCGACATTCACCGGCCGGACATTGCCGTCGGCGTGCTGCGTGGTATCGAAACCGACGCCGTCGTCTTCCACCATCAGACGCAGTTCCGCGCCCTCCTGCACCAGCACCACGAAGACATTGCGCGCAGCGGCGTGCTGCGCCACGTTGTTGAGTGCTTCCTGCACGATACGGAAGATCTCCAGCTTCAGTGGACCGAGGATGCGCGCCTCGTCGGCGGCCAGATGACGTTCAAGTCGCGTCGCCGCACAGGCCTCGCGGAACGTACGGCAGTACCACTCGATCGTCGGGAGCAGTCCCAGATCGTCGAGCATGCGAGGGCGCAGTTCCATCGAAATCCGCCGTACCTCGTTCGAAACGTCGCGTAAACGGCCGAGCGCCTTCGTCAGCGACTCGACGGCCTGAAGCTGCGATCCACTCTTCATGCGCAGCAGGGCGTCCTCGATCATCAGCTTCGCCATGAAGACCAGTGGAACAACACCATCGTGCAGTTCCGCCTCCACGCGTGATCGTTCCACTTCATGGTTCGACAGCAAACCGTAGGCAAGGCGACGCAGCTCTTCGTCATTCCGGGCGGGTCCACCGTTGCCGTTCGCCCGCGGCGCCTGCTGGCTCCAGACCACGACGTGCGTGCCCGGCGCCAGTCCAGGAGAGTCGACCTCGCGCCCGCGCATGTGCAGCATCGTCCGGCGCCCGCTCCGGCCGCACAGCAAAACCTCCAGCAGGTCGGTCGTGCCGGAACGGATGCGCGCCGTTGCGTCGTCGGCCACCGACATCCATCCTGGCGCGGCGAGCTCGGTCAGGGCGCGGCCCAGCAGGGCTTCGGGCTCGTAACCGAGCATCGCGGCCGCATCGGCAGTGATGTCCACGATGCGGCCTTGCTCGTCGAACAGAGCGACCGCCGCGATCGCAGCGTGCGATTGCGATGAGGACTGAGCTGCCGCCGAATTCTTCAAGAGATCCGGATTGGCCTTCATCGACTCGATGTCCATCAGAGTGTTGTCTATCGGCGGATCGGCGCGTTGTCTATCGGCGAGTTTGTCGCTCCGTGCCGCGCGCAGCAATCGCGCCTTCCGGCCACCGCCGTATCGTCTGGACGTATGCCCAAAATGCCGTGATCCGCCCCAAGCGTTGAATGCTGTTCGAACGTCGTCCCACCATGACGGGATTGAATCGGGGACTGCTGATCAGAGTCATTGCTTTCTCGCGCGTCGTCGGCTCAATCGCGCATCGACACGGCACCGTCGACCAGCGCGCTGGAGCGATCGGCCGTCGGCCGCAGGTGCACCGCCTTCGCGGCGAAGCGCTGCGAAGGGCCGATCGACAGTCGCGGGTACGCCGTCATCGGCGGCATGTTCTCGAGGTTGTGCTCGATCTTCTCGATGCAGTACTCGCGCGAGAAGCGCTCGTCGATGTGCGTGAGCGTCTCGACGGTCAGGACGGCTGCCAGCAGCGCGTTGGACGTGATCTTCTCGCTGCCCGGCTGAAGTTTCCTTCGATTCATCCACGCGCGCGTGCGTGCGAGCTGTCGCTGCGCCTGCGTGCCCTGCCCCAGCGACGTCACGAGCACGCTGCGCAGCCGCAGGCCTTCGTCGTTCGGTTTCCAGGCGTCCGGCAGTTCGGCGAGCGCCCCGGCGAGCACGTAGACACGCTGCGGCGGGTGCGTCAATGCGTCGTAGCGGGATTCGATCTGCGACGACGGCAGCGCTGTTACCACCATGTCGTCGGCGCGCGGCGTGCGCGCCACGACGCGGATCCCGTGCTCGCTGAAGGCCGTTGCGATCGCCACGCGCTGCCGTTCTCCGCTGCCGTTGTCTTCGGTCCAGACGACGACTTCGCGTACGCCGGCGAGTTCCCGTGCCAGCGCATTGACCTCCGCGGCCAGACCCGGCGAGAAATAAATGCTGTAGAAGTCCTCGCGCGGCGGCGGCATCCACGCGTTCGGCAGCAGGCACGGCACGCGATTGCGTTCGCAGAAGGCGTGAACCGGTGACCAGTCGTCGTAGGAGATCCCGGACAGCAGCGCGAACACCGGCGTGGCCCGGTAGTGCGCGTCGAGTTGCGCGCCCCAGGTGTGCGGCTCGCCCTTCAGCGTCCAGTGCTCGAGCCGCCAGCGACGGAAGCGGCGGTACATCGTGCTCTCGGTGCGGGCCGACTGGTAGCGCCGGCCGGCTTCGTGCCGCGTCCCCGCGTTCTTCTCCTTGAAGAACTCCGACAGCGTGCCCAGAAGATCGTTGACCTGGGACACGGGTACGTCAGGAGTCGTGACTGTCGCAAACACGACCTCCTCGCCGTTGACGCCGGGCGGCGTGGACGCCGAAAGTGTGCGCAGGTAAGCCGCGAGCGCCGCGACGTCGGCCGGTGCGAGGGCATACCGCGGCATCGGCGCGGCGAGCGCGACGCCGTCCGGCGCAACGCCTGCATTCAGCGCCTGCAGCAGCGTGGCGTCATCGTAGGCCGGACGGGTTCGGTCCAGGCTCACCCACGGCAGCCGTCGTCCGGTCTGTGGCAGCAGCGGATTGAAGAGCAGGAAGCCGGCAACCGGCGGCACGAGGAGGCTGCTCTCCGAACTGCCCAGTCCACTCGGCCGGTGGCAGGCGACACAGGCTGCAGCCGACGGCGGTATCGCGGCGCCCTGCACCCGCGCCGCGCCGGGTCGCGCCACCGCCTCGTCTGTTCCGAAGTAGATGCGCTCGCCGCGCGCGATCAGCGCGGCATCTGCCGGCGCCGTCTGCGCAGAGGCCGGGAAAGCGGCGACGCTGAAGATGACCGCGGCCAGGATGTGACGCATCGCTTCACCGTGCGGCCGGCAGCTTCTGGTAGACAGCCAGGAGATCGGACGGCGTGGCGAAGCCTTCGACGCGCACCCACGGCGCGTCCCGGGACTGCCGCAGCAGGACGACTGGCGGGTGGCTCACCTTTGAACCCCGATAGACGTCGAACGCCTGCTGCACGCGGACCAGTTCCTTGAAGTCGCCGGAATAGAACTCCCAGTCCCGCTCGATCGAGAACTGCCGGGCGAACGCCGCGAGCCGCTGCGGCGTGTCGTTGTCCGGGTCGATCGTGAACGAGACGAAGCGCGCCTTCGAGCCGCGCGCCGCGATCTGCCGCTGCAGTTCGGCGAGTGTGGCCGTCTGCGTCGAGCAGATCGTCGAACACGTCGTGTAGATGAAGTTGACCAGGACCGGCGCGTCGGACTCCATCGGCCCCGGAAGTCGAACCGAGCGTCCGCGTGTGTCGACGAGCGTGACTTCGGGCATGCGATAGCCCGTGTGAACGCCGACGCTCAGCTTCGCCGCGCTGCTGGCGTGCAGGCCTTCATGCGACAGGCTGGTGACCGACCAGGCCCCCACGAGGAAAGCCAGTGCCATCGACCCTGCGCGCGTCATCGTGACTACCTCACCGTGACCGCGACCTGCACGCGCCCGCGCGGCTCGCCGTTGGCCGCCAGCAGTGTGCAGACGAACTGGTCGACTCCGCGGAATCCGCTGCGCGGCGTATACGTGACACTGCCGTCGTCCTTCACCTCGACCCGGCCACCGCGGATGGTCTGCGAGGCGCGCACGTTGTCGAACGCCGTTTCGCCGCCCAGCTGGGCGCGTGTCAGTTCGATCGGCTCGCCTCCGCGGGTCGCCAGCGACATGCGCCGGCTCTCCACGGCCGCCTCGACGGCACCGAACTGCGGCTCGACGGCAATGCGCCACTGGCGCGCGTCCGCCGTGTGCGCCACGATCGTGAAGGGTTCCGGTTTTGCACCGGCTGCGCGGTCGGCGGTATAGCGCACGCGATCCGCGCTGAGGGTCTCGAGCTGGCCCTGCGCGGGGCGCGCTTCGATCTCGATGCGGAAGAGCTTCGCCGTCCACGGCAACACCGAGAGCAGCGACTGGGCGTTGATCTCCAGTTTGTCGCCGGCGCCCAGCAGCGGCTTCCACGCCAGCGCCGTCGGCGACCGTGCGCCAGCAGCGGGCAAGCCGTCGCTCGACGCCAGCGCGCCGGCCACTTCGCGCTCGCGCTGGGCCAGCGGCTTCGCGGGATCCTCGCTCACCAGCAGCGCCAGCATGCCGCTCGCCAGCGCCGCGGCGAATGACGTGCCGGTCACACGCAGGGGCTCACCCAGCACGCGCCCGGCGGCATCGATGCTCTCGACGTCGACGCCCGGCGCATAAGCCTGCGGATAAGCGCCGCCATCGCACGCCGACGGGCCGCGACCCGACTGGTCGGCCACCTTGCCGTCGGCCGTCAACGCGCCGACGGCGAGCACGCCGGGGTTGTTCGCCGGGCTCATGCTGGTGTTGCTGGCCGGCCCGTCGTTGCCGGCGGCGAACACCACGTGGATGCCGGCGGCGCGCAGCGCCTCGAAATCCCGTGCGAACTCGCGCTCGCAGCGTCCGACCGTCTGCGGCAGCCCCCACGAGTTGTTGACGATCGCCGGGGCGTCGGCCGTCTCTGGGCGGCCATCGGGGTCGAGCAGCCACTGGTAAGTGCGGTGCACGGCCGACATGCGGCCGATGCCGGCGTCGTCGTAGATGCGCGCCGCGATCCACTGCGCGTGCGGCGCCACGCCGACGGGCGGTCCGCCCGTGATCGCAGTTCCGCCCGCGATGACGTAGGCCACGTGGGTGCCATGCCCGACACCGTCGAACGGCTGACTGCGCTGGCCATAGGGATCGAACCAGTCGCGTGGTCCGCCGCGGAACCGCGCCATCAGCGGACCTTCGCGGCCATCCACGCCGGAGTCGATGACGGCGACCACCACACCCTTGCCGGTGACGCCGCGCTGCCAGTAGGCGGCTGCACCGATGGCGCTCAGGTGACTTGGCAGTTCACCGCGCCAGGTGACCGGGTCCACCGTCTCAGGCGCCTCGGAGCGACGGCGCGGCTTGCCGTCCGGGCGCTCGCGCTTCATCACCGCGCGCATCGAGGTCGGAGCAGCCCGCACCGGCGCGCGCAGCTGCATGTCGAGGTGGATGCGTGCGACGCCGGGTTCGGCCGCGAGCTGACGCACGGCCTTGGGCGGCAACTGCGCAGCGTACGCGTGCAGCATCCACAGGGGCTCGACCTGCATCGCGCCGGCACGCGCAAGCGCCGCGTTCACCTTCGGCGAGGACTTCGCAAACGACGCCTGCAGCGCGGCGGCCAGGGCGCCGGGTCGCTCGGCGGCGGAGCGCGACTTGAGAGTCGCCGCGAGAGCGTTGAGATCGGGCCGCTGTTCGAGTTCGACGATGACGGCGATCGGCCGCTGCGCGGACTGCGCCGGACGATCGAGCAGCGCCGCCACCGCGGGATCGATGCTGCCCGCGCGCGCGACGGCCGCGCCGCCAGTCAGCGCAAGCGCAACGAGTGCAGCGACGCCGGACCTAGCGCACCGGCGACTGGACACCGGACCGCTCGCCAGGCTGGGCCGCGGCAGAGGCACTCTGTGCAGCCACCAGCAGGCTGCCAAATCGTTCTTCACCGACATACAGGGCCACCTTGGATCCCGCCTGCAGCTTTCGGTCGGGGTTGGCGAACAGCATGAAGTAGTCGCGGTCGGTGTGAATCACCTTGTTGCGCGACGTCTGGCGCAGCGCCCCCACGGTCGGCGGCACCGGCACGTAGAAGCGGTTTCCGGTCGACTCGTCCACCAACACCGGCCGCACCTTGCGGTCGAGCAGGCCCTGTGCCTTGTCCGGGTCCAGCACGCGATAGCGCAGGTCCACCACGTAGCCGTTCGCGGTCAGCCGCACGCCGGTCAGGCGCACGCCGAACTTGTCGACGACGCGACCGGCGCCGAAAGCTTCTTCGGCCACCACGCTCGCATCCGGCTGCGCCGAGGACGCCACGGTCGCGCCGGCCCTGGCCGGGGCACTGGCAGCGCCCGAAACCGGCACGGGGTCGGCCGTGACCGCGCAGCCTGCGAGCAGCGCCGCGCCGAGGAGAAGGAAACGTGCTGCAGGAGTCATCGTCTCGGTCTCCGCCCAGACTACTGGACGTTCAGTCGAAGCGTTGCCCAGTTCGAAGTGGCCCCCAGCGCATCGGACACCGTGTACTGGATCGTCTCGGTCCCACGGAAGGTCGCCGGCGGCGTGTAGGCAATGCACATCCGGCCCAACGGGCAGGCGTTGACGCCGTTGCCGATAACGGGCACCGCGGTGCCGCCTTGGTTCGGCGCCGTGAATGCCAGACTCATCCCGTTCAGGTTTCCATCGACGTCGTAGTCGTTGATCAAAACGTTGATGGTGACCGGCGAAGTCGTGCCGTAGAGGACCGACACGACGTCGTCGACCGCGACCGGCGCGCTGTTGGCGTGCACGTTCAGCGTCACGGTCGCCGGAAGCGACGCCAGCGTGCCGTCGGACACCGAGTAGGTGAAGGTCCGCGCCACGAAGCCGCTCAGGGGCAGATCGATCGTCGCGTAGCTGAAGGTGCCGTTGGCGTTCATCGTCACGCCGGCGAGTGAAGAAACCACCGCGATCGTCCCCAGTGGATCGCCGTCCGGATCGCTGTCGTTGGCCAGCACCGTCGACGCATTCAGCGCGCCGCCGCGCACGTCGTAGACGTCGTTGCCGGCCGCCGGTGCGTCGTTGACGTTGGCCACGACGACGCTGAAGCTTCCGGTGTCAGACCGGCCATTGGTGCCGGTCACGCGGACCTGCACCGGATTGCTCGCGGTCTGGCCGCCGAGCAGCGGTTTGGATGCCTGGGCATTGTTGGGTGTCCACGCGATCGCACCGGTCGTGGAATTGATCGTCATGCCGGTCGGCGCGATGTCGAGCGAGAAGGTGTTGGACGCCAGGTTAGTGCCGACCGTGCACGCGTATGCAATACCCTGCGTTCCCGCGGTCGCGCACGCCGCCACCTCGACGGTCGGCAGCTGACCGGTTGCTCCGACGTCGATCCGCAGCAGTTGGCCGCCGCTCGCATCGGCGTTGTTGTTGGTCAGCGCCATACGGCGATCGAAGATCGTCAGCTGCTGGTCAATCGGGGCAGTGGTACCGCCCACCGTCGGCGTGAACCACATGTCCGCCGTCTTCGCCGCCGGCAGCAGCGTCGAGTACTGCTCACGCGGATACGGGAACGGGTTGCCATCCTCGGCCATCACATACCAGTGGCCGTCGATGAGCTCGAGGACACGCGACTGAATGCCGGCGTTGACCGCCCGCACAAGCTGGCGCTGGCCGGATTGGATCCCGAGCGCCGCGCCCGTCGGCGACTCGGTGAACGTCGTCGGCGGCGTCAGGCAGTTCGAGACTGCTGTCGTCGAGCAGGCTCCCGACGTCGCCGCGTAGTGGTGCAGGCGGAAATACTTCGGATCGTAGGCGAGCGTGCTGGTGTTGAACTTGCCTGCAGCCACAGCACCATGTACGGCCGGGTCGACCTCCGACAGCAGCAGCGTGATGTCGTTGTCATAGGTGACATTCGGATAGGCGTTGCTGCCCGTCCCGCTGACCGGTGGCAGAGCGTCCTTGCGCACCACACCGTACAGGCCCATCTGCACCTGGATCTGCGGCATCGTGCCGCTCTGGTACAGGTATGTGCCTGGCTTGACGTTCAAATACGTGTACGCGACGTCGTGAGCTGCGTTGTTGATGTTACTGGGCAGCCGCGGAGGCGCTTCACTTGTGAAGGACCGCACGCGGCAGTTGCGGAAGGCCTGCAGGGCCTTCATGTCCGGAGCCGTGGTCCCGGGTGCCGGCGGCGTGCACGCTGCACCGGTACTGTCGGTGAAGACCGGGGTCATCGCCGTGTTGTGACCGTGCAGCACGAACGAGGTCGGTACGGGCAGGCTGTTGATCAACCTCACCGTGAGCGTCGTGTCGCCGTGCGGCACGCGGATCGCGGCCCCCGGCGAGAACGGACCGACGGTGGGATTGTTCATTACCACGTTCCGATTTTGGTGGACGCGATAGCCCCACATCGTCTGCTGCGTGCCGTCCGGCATCGTTTCAACGTAAGGCATGGCACGAACGAACACTTCGATCGCCGATGCCGGTGCCGCCAGAACGGAACCGACCAGCGCGAGGGAGAACATCGCCACGCGGCGCTTTGCCCTGTCGTCTAGCCTCATTTGCCGCCTCCGCTCTCGTCCCGGACTCAGTCGATCGGCACGTTCTGCGGCTCGATGACGACGAAGGTCATCATTCCGCCCGGGAAAATGCCGTTGTTGATGATTTCTCGCTCGTTATGCGAGTGCCACATGTGGAAGTAGGCGCCGCCCGAGCCAAGGCGTCCCGCGCCGACCGGCACCCCGCCTTTCGAACCCAGGAACGGGCTGCCGGAGAACACGTCGCCGAAGGTCATCTCGAGCTGACTCGGAATGACGGTCGGGAGCGGCCTGCCGTGATCGGGGCAGTACTCGCGACTGACGGGATCGAAGCCGCCGTTCGACTGAAGCAAAGCCTGTGTCGCGGGCGAACGCGGATTGGCCGAGGCTTCGGCAATCGTCACGCCGTTGCAGGTATGGTCGTCGGCGATACCGTAGGCATCCCAGTTCAGGCCCTTGCCAGTCCACTCGTAGATCGCGTCGACCGTCTGGCCCGGCACCATCCGCAGCGTGTTGTCCGAGCGCGCAAGGTCAGGCCCCACGCTAGGCGCGCTGGCGAGCACGCGGCCATCGACCGCGACCGTCCAGGTGTTGTTGCCGTGCGTGTGGAACGGATGCAGGTCGCGTCCGGCATTGATCGTGCGCATCAGCAGCCGCTCGCCCGGATGCATGCGCGGCAGCGCGTTGTAGGGTTGCGCCGGCAGTTCGGGCACGAAGGACCCGTTCATCGTGTCCGGTGCCGTGCGGCCGTTGACGAACCAGTACAGCGGATTGCGGGTCGCGAACCCAGTCGTGTTGACGGTCCAGCTGGCCGGCTTCGGCGTGGGAGCCTCAACCTGAACGCGCACGGCTTCATGCCAGACCGGATCGATCTCCGACAGCATCAGCAGATGCTCGCGGTCGAAGCGAGTGCCGGCATGCTCGTACGCCTGGTTGGTCGCGGCACTGGGCCGGACGATCAGCGCACCGAACAGGCCCATCTCCAGCTGCACCGGCATCTGCGTGCCGCTGTGGTAGGTGTAGGTTCCCGGCCTGCTCGCGACGAAGCTGTACTTCAGGCACCCGCCTGGGCTCGCTTCGCGCGTGATGCGGCCGTTGACGGCTACGCCGCTGGTGCAGCCGGTCGGCAGGGTTCCAGAGATCGACGTGCTCGCAACGTCGATCTGCCCCGGGAACAGCAGCGAGACGTTCGTCGGCAGCGTGTTGATCAGCGTGACCTCGACGACGTCGCCCTGGTTGACGATCAATGTCGGCCCCGGGTACTGGAACTGCGCGCCGCCGCCGCTCTGCAGCGCGTAGCCCCAGTTGTAGATGCTGCCGCCGTCGGCGATGGTGATGTAGCCGGACTTGGCGACCAGCGTGAACGAGGTTCCGGTCACGCCCTCGACCTTTGCCATGGCGCCAGGGGCCGCGGCGATCAACGCGACTGTGCAGGCAAGTCGCGCCGCCGACGTCCAGGATGTGTTGAGCTTGGTCATTGCTTCCTCCCGGACCGGCATCAGATGGGGTTGCTGATCACGATGTGGGTCATGATCCCGCCACGATCCTCGTTGCCATTGCTCAGGTAATTGAGGTTGGTCGTGTACAGGAAGTAGGTGCCCGGCTGCACGCCCGTCGTGTCGATCACGACATCGGCGTTCTCACCCCCGCCGAGCGTCAGCGAGCCGACGTTGTGGGCCCATTCCTTGCCGGTGACGCCGGCGTCGTCGCGCGCGCGGGCTATCGCCGCACCCTGGCCGACGAGCCGCATCGGCAGCCCGAGGACGGTGACCGTGAAGTACTCGGTCACGCTGGTGTTCGACATCCGCAGCAGGATGCGCTGGCCGACGGTGGCGCGGATCAGTCCCGACACTACCTGCGACGACTCGGCGAGCACGGAGGCCGGGTCGCCTTCGTCAACCTGCACCGCGGGCAGCGCCCCGGCTACCACCGTATCCGGATAGCCGCGGCCGTTGATGAAGGTATGCGTGGAACGCAGCTCGTGGAACGGCAGTGGCTGCACGGCCTCATGGAGATCGTGGAACGGGCCGTCGAAGCCGCCGAACTGCACCGGGAAGTCGACGTCGTAGCCGGTCGAACCATCCACGTCGTTGTACGCGAACTTCGTGTAGCTCCTGCCGCCGTAGCTGATCGACGTGCCGTCCTGCTTCGGCTTCACGTAGAGCGTGCCGAGCATGCCCATCGCCATGTGCTCGGTGGACTCGACGTGGCAGTGATAGATGTACGTGCCCGGATCGTTGACCTTGTAGTAGTAGGTGAACGTCGAGCCCGTATTGACCACCGCAGACGAGTCCGGAACGCCGTCGTAGATCGGCGCGGCCTGCGGAAAACCGTGGAAGTGGATCGAGTGCGGGTCAAAGAGGTCCGGCCGGTGCAGCAGGCCGACGTTGCTCAGTGCCAGGTAGACCTCCTGGCCCTCGCGGAACGCCAGCGTCGGTGCCGACCACTTGGCGTTGAAGAGGCCCTTCAGAACCACTTCGTCGTTCGGCACGCCGGTCATGTTGGAAAACCCGAACGTGTAGTGGCGCCCACCGTCGGCGCGCTGCACCCAGCCGTCGCCCGCGGCAAGGTGTCCGCAGACTTTGGCGTCGGCGGCCAAGGTCGTCGTGTCGATGATCCCCGCGTCACCCGGGGCCTGCGTCGCCCCCGGAGGGCACTGCGGGAAGATGCCCGCGTGAGCTGCGGTCCCGGCCAGCGCCAGACCCACACCCGCGGCGATCGACGTCAGAGCATGTCGCGTATTCATTCGTCGTCCTCCCTATGCATCACGGAGCGCAAGCCGGAACACTCTGCGCACCCTCAAAGGCGCCAATCGACCACAGAGGTCCGCGCGCCACCCCGATGCGATCCGCGCTCAGGGCTGGTATCAGCGGCAAGCCGCCGTACGCCACACCGCCGTCGTTTGCCGGGCTGTCGTTCAGGATCCGGTAGTCGCCATACGGCGCGAGCGTGACCGGGTTCAGCAGCGTCAAAGGACCGAAGCGCGCGTCGATGAAGTTGCCGCCCTCGTCGAAGGCCGCCGCCGTCAGGATCGCGGTCGTCTCCGGCATGTTGATCACTGCGTCGCGGCCGCCGTTGTAGTACGTGCAGCGGAACAGCGGATCCAACGTCGAGTTGCCGGACCCGAACACCGGCGACACCGAGGTCGCCGTCAGCATCGAGTTGTTCGCTGTCAGTTGGAAAGCACCGCCGATCACCGCGAGGTCCGAGAACACCGGGGCATCGCCGCCTGCGATGTTCGGCACCAGGCCGTAGCAAGTCTGCGTGGCAGTGTTGTTGATGCAGTTGGTCTGGTCGGCGTTCGGATTGATCTGCCAGTAGAACATCCGGTTGTTCTGCACGATCGAGTTCTGCACGTCCGGGTTCGAGAAGTTCTCCTGCGGCAGCCCGTTGACCGTCAGCGCCACCCCGACGATGCCCGCCAGCGCCGGGCTGTGCGTGCGCGCGACGATGCCCGCCCCGGGCTGCGGATCCGACTGGTTCACGCTGGCACCGAAGGCGCGCGATCCCGTCGCGACGCTGTCGTTGCGCGTGATTGTGTTGTTGACGATGCGCACGTCGATGGAATCCTGCAGCGCGATCCCGCCCCCGGCAACGCCCGCGACGTTGTTGTCGATGACGTTATTGACGATGTCGACGCGATAGCGGCTCGCCGTCGTCGCATCGCTGCCATTCACGCCGAAGAGGCTGATGCCGCCGCCGTCGCCCGCGCCCGCCAGGTTGCCCTGGAAGGTGTTGGCGTTGACGAGCACCGTGCCCGTTCCCGCCGACAGGCCGTTGTTCGTCACCAGCGACTGCCGGCCGGTGATTGCCAGGCCGCCGCCATTCGGGTTCGTGCCCTGGTTGAACGACTGGTTATAAAGGACCGTGTTGTTCTCGATCGTCGGCTGTCCGGCCGCAGTCGCGAGGTTCAGGCCGATGTGCGCAATGCCGCCGCCGTCGCCGGTCGAATAGTTGCCGCAGACGAAGTTCTTCGCCACGCGGTAGCCGTCGGCCCCGGTGAACAGCGACACTCCGCCACCGCCTCCGGCCGTTGCCGCCGCGGTGTTGCCGTTCTGCACGATCTCGTTGTGGTGAATCCTGGCGTCCGCATTTCTCGAGTCGACGTAGCGAAGCTCGACGCCGACCGGCGCGACCAGGTTCGCATGGCCGATGCGGATGCCGCCGCCCTCGATGCCCTGGTTGCCGGTGATCCGGTTGTTCGCGATCTCGATGCCGCCGGCATAGCCGTTGACCATGACGCCGCCACCCTGGTCGGCGCCGGTGATCGTGAAGCCGTCGATCTGCAGCGCGTTTGCCGTGTCGGTGCTGCGGATCATTACGAACACGCCGGCGCCTTCGTCGGTGCCGAACAGCAGCGGTGCGTTGTCGACCGTGTCGCCGGTCTTGCAGGCTTCTATGTTGGCCGGCATCGCCTGCCCCGGGAGCAGGTAGGCGAGCTGCGGTCCGCCTTCAAACAGCATGCCGCAGACCTTGTCGCGCCACGCCTGCTGGCTTTCGGTCGGCTGCTTGATCGCGTTGATCAGCGTTCCACCCGCGCCCCACCCCTGCAGCCGCACGCGCTTGTTGAGGATCAGCGACTCTTCGTAGATGCCTGGCGGCACCGTGATCAGGTCGCCCGGCACAGCTGCGTCGATCACGGCCTGGATCTTTCCTCCGGCGGGAACCGCCTTCGGCATTAGGCCACCCACGTGCAGCGTCACGCCACGTGGCGACATGCGTCCGTCGGCTCGCTGCACCAGGACCGTGGCCGAGGATGCACCTGGCGGCAGTGCCGGCACTGCCACCGTGATCTGTGCATCGCTCCACGCGCCCGGCGTGACAGGAATGACGGTCTCGGCTGCCGTGCCGGCGCCAACGACGAAGAGCACCTGGCCGATCGATGCGCCGAATCCGAAGTCGCGAGTGATCAGTTTCGGGTAGGGCAGCCCGGTGGCCGGATTGATCGCGCCCGGGTTGTCCTGGTTGTAGAGCGGATTCAGGACCTGCGTCGGGCCGAGCGACGTGATGATTATCGAGCGTCCTGAAACCGGGACCCACGGCCCCATGTTGAGCGCGTTGGTGACACTGCGGATCTCCGGCGTCGCCGACGGCGCCTCGCAGTCTAGCGGGAACTGCTGCGGGCCGGCGAACGCGGCGACCGGCAGGACCGGCGTGTCGAGGTACGTCGTCTTGCCCGGCAGGTACTGGAACGTGTAGCAGAACTGCGTGTAGCTCTTGTTGAAGTGCGGGTCGAGAATGAAGCTGCCGGGATTCGCCGGGTCCGGCATGTAGGGCGAGTTCAGGCACGCCTGCACCATGTTCGGCGACACGCCCGACGGGATCGGGATGTTGTAGCTGAACGTCGACGGCACCAGCGCGTTGTACGTGCCGAAGCGGTCGGAATACACGCGCGAGAATTCGCGGCCGGCCTGGTCGCGCAGCGATACCGGCATGAACGGCGGGCCGAATTTCTCGCCGAAGTTCGGCGAGAACGGGCTGAATTCGTTGGCCAGGTCGTCGAGGATCATGCCGACGATATGTGCTGCCACCGGCGCCTTGGTGAAGAGATAGAAATTGGCCGGCGGGTTTGCCTGTGCCGTCAGCGTCACTGCCAGGCGGTCGCACAGCGGCCGCTTCTTGCCGACGTAGCCGACCGGGTATGCGGTGGCTGGCACCAAGATCGTCCCCAGCGGCGGGTCGTCGCGATAAGCGAGCGGAATCTCCACGCCTGGGAAGAGCGTGAGCTCGGCCGGCACCGGGTACGCACGGTTGCCGACGCACTCCGGTGGCAGGGCCAGCATGCCGACGTCGTAGTACTCACCGAAGTCGACATTCTTGTCTTCCTCCTTCTGGATCTCATAACCCACCGGCGGCACGACTTCGACGATGTAGTTGCCGGGCGGTAGCTGGCAAGGCACTGCAGCGTTTGTGATTGGGTCGAGGCAGCCGTTGCTGCCGATGCCGCCGGGTTCGTACTCGGTGAAGGCGAAGCCGCCGTCGAACACCGAGGGCCGGACCTGGTTGTAGTTGCGCAGGCCGTCGAAGCAGGCGGTGTCGGTCACAAGACCCGGCATCTGGTTCGCGCCGGCGCACGCCTTTGGCAGGCTCGCGTCCCAGCTGTCGGTCGTGACCTCCGCGACCACGGGGCCAATGCTCTTTCGACGATCGGCCGGGTCTGCGCGATAGAGCCGCACCGTCACGCCCGGCACGCCGGGTTCATTGTTCTCGCCGGCGGTGAAGCGCGGATCGTTCTCCGCGCGGGTGCTGGCGTAGTACACGATGCCGGAGATGCCGCCGTTGTCGTTGCCGCTGTACGGCGCCTTGCCCCATTCGATCAGGTTGGTCGTGCCGAGGAAGGTCTGCATGCCCTGCAGCAGCACCGGGCCCTCTTCGGTGCGATACAGGTTGCCGCCGTCCAAGGCCGACTGCTGCTGTGGATTGAGCTTGTTGCGCGACGGCATGTTCCAGCCACCGTCCGGCGGAATCGCCCCGCCGGCGTCGACGATGACCGTGGCGCCGGTCGCCTTGAAACGCGTGAAGTCGATCTCGGCCACCATCCAGTTGAAGAACGGGAAGATCTCGGTCAGCTCGTAGGAGCCCGCATCGTCGGTACCGCTGGACTGGTAAATGGAACCATCGCGGAACCGCAGGTTGACGGCCTGGCCTGGGATGCCCGGCTCGCCGTCCTCGCAGAACCCGTTCTCGTTCGCGTCGTAGCAGACCTTGCCTTCCCACTTGCCGAACCAGCGGAACACCGGCACATCGTTGAGCGCCACGGCACCGCCGCCACTGGGCGTGACGAAGCTGTAGAGGGCGAAGACCTGGTCGAGCGGCGCGTCCCACACCGCCAGCTGATATTGCGTGTTCTCTTTCAGGCCCACGATCTCGAAGCTACCGTCCGCCTTGCACGGCCCGGCGTAGACGCCCTGCGCGCCGCCGACGCCGGCGGCGATTTCGTTCAGGCCGACCCAGCACTGGTCGACGATCTCGCCGTTGTAGAAGGCGAAATTCGGCGGACGCGACATGTGCACGTTGACGACCTTGCCGCTGACCTTGCTCGGGCCGGTGCCGGCGTTCACGTCGCTGAACCTGCGCACGAAGCCCATCGCGACGTGGTGTCCCGGTGGGCCGAATTCCTTGAAGAACGCCGGTTCGCCGGCCTTGACCCAGGCATCGATGCCCCAGGTGCCCTCGAGCGTCGAGGTCTGGCTCCACTGGCCCCAGCGGATGCGCACAGGATCGATGCCGTCCGGGTCCTGATAGACGCCCGGGCACTCCGCTTCGGTGGGCCGCTGCAGCGGCGGCAGTGCGAACACCGTGTACTTGGCAGGCGCGAGGTTCTGGATGCGCAGCACGCCGTTGACGCCGGTCTTAAGGATGGCGTTGCCCATCCCATTCGGGGCGATGGAGCCGTCGGCGTTGTACTTCGTGCCGACCGGATTGCCGAAGGTATCGGCAAAAATGCGTCCGCCCGAGGCGCCGTAGGTGCCGCCGGCGTCGTACAGATGCACTTCGAAGCCGCACAGGCCGCGCTCCTGCGCCGGCGGCGCATCGACCGCGTTGTTGATCGGGTTGTTGTCATTGAAGAGCAGCACGGAGATCTGCGCCGACTTCATCGGCAGGACGTCGACAACGATGTTGACCGGGTCGGTCTGTCCGATGCGCACCTGCCCGCCGCCCATCGCGAAAACGCCCTCGCCTCCGCTGATGATGTCCCCACTCGCATTGCGTACTGCTGGAGTCGCCAGTGGCAGCACCGAGACGAAGTAGCGCTTGGTCGAATCGAGCGCCACCGTGGTGGTCCCGCCCGAAGCGACCTCCCCGGTCAGCACTACCGGCATGTAGCTGCGATGGAAGTTCAGTGACAGCGTCTCGGTGGGACTCGCACCCAAGGCTGCACAACCATCAGGCAAGGGATTGATGCCGGTGCAGCCCGGGATCACGTGGAAGGTCCGGTCTTCCTCGATCGTGTAGCGGAATCCGGTTGTGATCGCAGTTCCGTCAGGCGTCGTCACGTTGATCTGGATCGCGCCCGCATCGGTCGCGATCACCGCGCCCATCAGGCTCGCCAGAGCGCTGAACCAGCGCATCGTCCGCACCCATCCGCCCCGGTTCTTCCGCATAGAACCTCCTTCAACCCGCTGACACGAACAAGTGCGCGAACTCGCACTCATCACGGGACGAATTGTTGGTACGTCGCGCTAATCCGTCTGTAGGTCAGCGGACTACTCGCGGGCGGGTGGGTGTCCCCAACCTCGATTGAATTCGTGGGTAGTAACCACCCCACCGTTAAGACGGGTTAAGGATCAGCAACGGCGCGCGCGCAACGCGCCGACAGTCTTTAACTATGCAGGCGAAGCAGCAGATGGACGCGCGCCTAGCTGCGCGCGGCGCGCTGCATGCGCGCGATGACCTTGGGGACGTACTTCTGCGTTTCCGCGAACGGTGGGACGCGGTTGCCATAACGCACGACGGCGTTCTCGCCGGCGTTGTAAGCTGCCAGCGTCAGCTGCAGATCGCCGTTGAATTGCGCCAGCAGTGTCTTCAGATAACGGGCACCGCCGCGCACGTTCTCGTGCGGATCGAACGGATCCCTGACACCGAAGCGCTGCGACGTTGCGGGCATCAGTTGCATCAGGCCCTGGGCACCCCTCGGCGAGACCGCGCGGGCGTCGTACGCAGACTCGACGGCGATGACGGCATGCAGCAGGTGCGGTGAGACATCGATTTCCCGTGCCACCTTAAGCACGATGCTGCCGACGTCAGTGGCCAGCGGAGCGGTGGAGGCGGGCAAAGTCCTCGCTACAGTGGCGGTCGCGCCAGGCTCAAGAACCAGCTTGTTGGGTGTTTCGACCGACA
>Ga0316600_10000466_pt1 | contig 19381 bp, 17 predicted proteins | sample OWC_soil_day5_CT_FD_207652 | JGI IMG/M metagenome (GOLD analysis project Ga0316600, IMG submission 207652) | Wetland soil microbial communities from Old Woman Creek delta, Ohio, United States - OWC_soil_day5_CT | ecosystem: Environmental > Terrestrial > Soil > Wetlands | place: USA: Ohio... | reverse complement strand
CGCTGGGCGAGGCTCGGGCCAAGGAACTGCTCTTCCTGTCGGACGTGCTGTCGGCGCCGCAGGCGGCGAACCTGGGCCTGCTGAACCGCGTGCTGAGCGCGGCCGAGCTGATGCCCGCCACGCTGCAACTGGCCGCACGCATCGCCGCCGGCCCTCAGGTGGCCTACCGCTATATGAAGGAGAACGTGCACGCCGCCGCGACCGAGAGCTACCCGCAGTTGCTCGACCGTGAGGGATTCACCCAGCGGCGAACCGGTGGTACGGCCGATCACCGCGAGGGCGTGGCCGCCTTCGTCGAGAAGCGCGCACCCAAGTTCAGTGGCCGCTGACCCGAAGGAGCCCGCCATGCGAATCCGCCAGATCGTCTTTGCCGCCACCGACCTGCAAGCCGGCGCTGCCCAGCTGGGTGCACTGATCGGCATGGCCGCACCCTACCGCGACCCGGGCGTGGCCGAGTTCGGCCTCGACAACGCGGTGTTCGTGCTCGGCGACCAGTTCGTCGAGATCGTCTCGCCCACCCGCCCCGGCACGGCGGCAGGCCGGCTGATCGAGCGGCGCGGCGACAGTGGTTACATGCTGATCCTGCAGACCGACGACTTCAGTCGGGAACTGGCGCGCTTCGAGCGCCTGGGCGTGCGCCGCGTCTGGGCCAAGGACCTGCCGGACATCCGCGCCACCCACCTGCACCCCAAGGACGTTGGCGGTGCCATCGTCTCCATCGACCAGCCCACGCCGGCGGCCTCCTGGCGCTGGGGCGGGCCCGATTGGACTGTGCAGGACGGCCGCGCCGGCCAGCAGCGCGTGGTCGGCGTCACCATCGGCGCCGACGACCCGGCGGCGATGGCTGGTCGCTGGGCCACGGTGCTGGGCCTGGCCGCGCCGGCGGCGCAAGGCTCCACGCAACGGCTGGTGCTGGACGGCGGCTGGATCGACTTCGAGGCCGCCGACGCGCGCGGCGAGGGCATCTGCGGCTACACGCTGGCGGTAGCCGACCGCGATGCGGTGCTGGCCCGCGCCCGTGAAATGGGCTTGGCCGTGGCCTGCCACGCGGTGATGCTCTTCGGCACGCGCGTGGAACTGCGCGAGCTGTAGTCGGTCGGCCGCCGACAGATCAGTGCAAACCGCTGCGGATGTTCTCCAGCTCGGCGATCACATGGTCCACGCGGCTGAGGAAGGCTGCGCGGCTGGCATGTGGCTCCGGCGTGATGGCCTCGGCCGCCAGCTCGGCCAGCGCCTCACGGTGCGCAAAGCGCGCCCACTTGCGCACGTCCCAGTAGGTCAGCAGGGCCAGCCGCCCCAGATCCCCGGTGCGGCGCGCGTGCTGCAGGCTGCCGAGCACGTCTTCCAGATCCCTGTGCAGCGCCGGTGACAGTTGTTTGTTCATGTTGCAGTGCAGCATGAAACTTGAAACTGAATGGAGACTTACATTCTGGTCGGCCGGCCTGGGGAGTGTGCTCTAGCCGAAGCGGACGCTCAAGCGCCCCAGACCTCGGCCGCCACCTCCACCACACGCTGCAACTTGCGCCATTGGTCGTCTTGCGACAGCGCGTTGCCATGGTGCGTGCTGGAAAAGCCACACTGCGGCGACAGGCACAGGTCGTCCAGAGGCACGAACTTGGCGGCCTGGGCGATGCGACGCTTCAGGTCGTCCTTCGATTCAAGCTCGCCCAGCTTGGTGGTCACCAGCCCCAGCACCACCTTCTTGCCTCGGGGCAGGGCGCGCAAGGGCTCGAAGCCGCCGGCGCGCACGCTGTCGAATTCCATGAAGTAGCCGTCGACATCGGTCGAGAACATGGCCTGCACGACAGGGTCGTAGCCGCCTTCGGCCACCCACGCACTCTTGAAGTTGCCGCGGCAGGTGTGGATGGTCACATGCAGGTCGTCCGGCTTGCCCATGAGCGCGGCGTTGATGGTGTCGGCATAGGTCTGCGGCAGCGCGGCCGGGTCGTCGCCGTTGGCGCGGCAGTTGGCCTGGATCTTCGGGTCGCACAGGTAGGCGAAGGTGATGTCGTCCAGCTGCAGGTAGCGGCAGCCGGCGGCATACAGGTGGCCGATGGCCGCGCGGTAGGCCGCCGCCACGTCGGCCCAGAACGCGTCCATCTCGGGGTAGGCCTCGCGCGAGATGGCCGCGCGGCCGCCGCGCAGGTGCAGCATCGACGGCGAAGGGATCGTCATCTTCGGCGTGCGCGTGGTCTGTGACTTCAGATAGGCGAAGTGCTCGGCCATGATCGGCCGGCTGCAGCCGATGAGGCCGGAGACGGTGGCGATCGGTGGCTGCTCGCCGCCGTGCTCGCCGGTCTGGAACTTCGGCCCCGGGTTGTCCTTCAACGTCACGCCGTCCAGTTGCGCCAGGAAGTCCAAGTGCCACCAGTCGCGGCGGAACTCGCCGTCGGTGATGCTCTGCAGCCCGATCGCCTCCTGGTGGCGCACCGCTTCGGTGATGGCTTGGTCTTCGGCCCGGCGCAATTGCGCTGCATCGACCTCGCCACGCTTGAAGCGGGCGCGCAGGGCCGCCAGTTCTGCAGGCCGCAGCAAGCTGCCGACCTGGTCGGCACGGAAGGGGATGGTCATGGCTCGGCTCCTCGCAGCGGGCGCAGGGAGCGCCCGGGCCGCGGGATCATAGACCGCGTGTGATGGGTTGCCGCCGGAGGTCACGCCGGGGCCTTCAGCGCGTGCTAGCCTTAGGGTTAACACTTAGGGAGCCAGTCATGTGGACTTTCCCTCCTGCGTCATGGCCGCCGCAACTTGCCGACCTGGCGCGCCTGCCGTCCGACCTCACCTGGGGCCGTGTCTGGGAGCAGACCCGGCTGCAACGGGGCCTGTTCGAGCTTTTCCAACGCCCCGACGCGCAGGCGGCCGAACGGATTGCCAAAGCGCTGCGCGACGGCGCCCGCAGCCTGGCCAGCCTGCCCTTCGACCTGGCACGCGCACAGCATGCCGCCGCCGTGCTGGCCGGCGCATGGCCGCGCTCGCTGCTGGAGTCGACACGTTTCGAACAGCAGCTGGACGCCATCGAGCGGCTTGCCCTGGGCCCGCTGGCGCGCAGCGTCTGAGGCGTCAGGGGTCGGTTTCGGCCCCGGTCGGGCATGCGTTACCAGCATCGCGCTGGATGCGCGGCGTGCCGCCGTCCTCCGGCCGCGTACCTGGCATGTAGGGTGGGTTCGGGGCCTTGAAGCGGGCCATGTAGTCGACCAGCGCGTCGATGTCCAGCGCGCCACCCAGTGGCGCCGTGCCCTTCAGGAAGGTGCTGAAACTGTCGCCGCCGCTGGCCATGAAGCTGTTCACCGTCACGCGGTATTCGCGCGCCGGCTCGGGCACCTTGCCGCCGCCATCGACCAACGTCTCGGTGCGGCCGTCACGCGTCAACGTCACCGAATGGATGCGTGCGTCGCAGGCCCTGCTGCCGTTCCAGCGGTACTTGAAGCCGGCCGAGGGCAGCATGATGCGCGTGGCGCTCGGCAGTTGGCCGCGGCAGCCGGCGAACTGCTGCTCCAGCAATTCCTTGATGTCCTGTGCGCTCAGCGTCATCGTCACCAGGCTGTTGCCGAAGGGCTGGGCGGTGAAGGCCTCGCCGTAGGTGACGTTGCCGTCGCCTTCGCTGCCGCGCTGCCTGTAGGTGAAACCGGGGGTGCGCACGCCGCCGCGGTTCATGAAGGCGATGGCCGCACCGCCGAAGGCCGGTGCCGCAGTGGCGGCCAGCTGGGCGTCGGCGATGAGTTCGCCGGCCGGCATGTTGCAGGCGGGGTCGCGGGCATTGTTGGGCAGCTCGGTGGCGATCGAGCCGATGACCACCGCCGCGCGCGGCGCCACCAGCGCGTCGTAGCCCTTGACGATGCCGGCCAGCGCGGCATCGGGCTTGACCGTCGGGTCGCTGCGGTCGACCAGCCGGTTGCTCACCTGCACCGCGACCACGTCGCGCGTGGCCGGGTCGATGCGCAGGTCGATGTCGCTGAGCACGCGGCCGAAGGCGTTGGCGCTGCTCACCGGCACCGCGCGGCCCTTGGCATTGGGCAGCCGGCAGTTGTAGGCCGCATGGGTGTGGCCGCTGAGCACCACGTCCACCGCGTCGTCGAGCTGGCTGACGATGTGCGCGATCGGCGAGCCCGCCAGGTTGCCCTCGCAGGCGTTGATGTCCTGCTGCAGCCCGCTTTGCACGCCGCCCTCATGCACCAGCACGACGATGGCCTCGATGCCTTCGGCGCGCAGTTTCGGCACCAGCGCGTTGACGGTGGCGGCCTCGTCGCGGAACTCCAGCCCGGCCACGCCAGTGGGCACGACGATGCCCGGCGTGTCCTTCAGCGTCATGCCGATGAAGGCCACCGGCACGCCCTGAAAGCGCTTGACGCCGTAGGCCGGCAGCAATGTCTGGCCGGTGGCCGTGACCACGACGTTGGCCGACAGCCACTGGAACTTCGCGCCCTCGAATGGCACCGGGGTGCCGACCTTCGCGCCCTGGCAGCTGTTGACGTCGATCCTGGCGCCGTCCATCTTGCAGCCGCCGCGCTGCAGCCGCAGCAGCGTGGCCGAGCCCTTGTCGAACTCGTGGTTGCCGACGGCGTTGAACTCCAGGCCGATGCGGTTGAGCGTCTCCACCGCAGGCTCGTCGTGGAACAGCGACGAGATCAGCGGCGTGGCACCGATCATGTCGCCGGCACCCACGACCGCATGGTTCGGGTTTTGCGCCTTCAGCTTGTTGGCGTGCGCGGCGATGTACTCGGCGCCGCCCACCGGCACGCGCTGCGCCGCCGGTAGCGCCAGGTTGGGTGCGAAGCTGCCCGGCGACTGCAGGTTGCCGTGGTAGTCGTTGAAGCCGATCAGCTTCACCTCGATCGGCGTGCCTGTCGTGGCACAACCCGCCAGCGCCAGCATGGCGGCCAGCGCGCACAGTCGTTTCATTCATCCGCTCCGCGACGCCACACACCCAGGAAGGCGCGGGCCTTTTTCCACGCGCTCAGACGCTCGTCCGACAGCGCATCCAGAAAGTCGGACAGCCGCTTCGACTTGGCCATGGTGTAGACGGTCAGCGCCGCGGTGGCGACGAAGACCGCACCGAACAGCGTCAGCCGCTGCACCATCGGCGCATCCGCCTCGGCCAGCAGGTTCATGCCCAGGAAGCCGGTGGTCACGGTGCCCATCAGGCCGAAGATCGTCACCACCGTCAGCCGCACCACGGTGTTGGCCTGGCGGCGCAGGCTGTCGGCTTCGAGGTAGCCGCTCATGTCGGCGATGCGCTCCTTGACCTCGGCATACAGCGCGTCGGTGCCCAGGTGCGCGGTGCTCATGCGGAACAGCGCGCGCGCCTGCGCCTGCTCGGACACCTCGTGGAACCAGTAGCGGTGGGTGAAGCCCAGGAAACCGGCGAAGGCTTCGCGGATGGCGCGCTTGAAGCGGCGGATGCTGTCGGGATCGGCGATGTCCAGGTGCTTCAGCGCCTCGGCCAGCCGGTCGCTGAACATCAGCAGCGCCGCCTTCTGGAAATGCGCGATCAGGAAGAGCAGGAAATGCTGGTGGCGGAACTGCGCCAGCACGCCGCGCTCGGCGCAGTTGTAGAAGGCCGCGCGGGCATCGCCCACCACCACCAGCGAGTGCCCGCTGCACAGGTAGCGTGTGTTTGGCGCCGCACCGGCATCGGACCAGAAGCGGTCGTAGCAGTGGCGTGCCTCGAAATCGGCCAGCTGCGGTTCGGCGAAAGGCAGCATGGCGTCGTTGTCGCCCTCCGGCGCGGCGCTGAGCAACCCCAGGCGAACGAAGTCGCTACGCGTCAGCGCGCGCGGGTCGTCCAGCGCCAGATAGGCCATCGTCGGCATGCGGTAGTACTCGATCTGGCGGAAGCGCAAGGCGCCGGGCCGTCCCGAATGGTCGCTGACCAGCGGCTCCAACATGAAGGCCCAGTGCGCGACGATGCGCGGCGCGCGGTGCTCGGCCACATGGGCCAGAAAACTGTCGCGGTCCTGCGCATCCGACGCCGCCAGCACGCGGCCGGTGGCGTCCAGGAACTCCACGCTGGCCATGCAGTGCAGCGCCTGGCCGCGTGCATCCCAGCCGGCCGGGTAGGCGCGGCCGAAGCGGTACAGCAGGTCCTGCGCCTGGGCCAACGGCAGATCGTCGGCGCTGATCTCCACGTTCAGCAGCACCAGGTCGATGTTCAGGAAGAAGATCAGGTCGACATGCACGATGTCCAGCAGCAGCGGTGCATCGCCCGGCTTGGAGACCACGCGCACCTGGGCCACGTCCCGGCGGCGGAACAGTCGCATCGGCGAGCCGGCCGCGCCGGCGTTGCGCTGCGCGCGGCTGTCGCCGTAGAGGAAGCGCTGCACGTAGGGCAGGAAGGTGACGAACTCGTTGTAGTGCCTCTCGTGGAAGTCCTCGGCATCGCCGGTGTACTCATCCACCTCCTCGCGCCAGTTCGGCGTTAGCAGTTCCCACGGCCGCGCGCTCGTGTCGGCGGGCAACGGCATCAGCCGCAGCGGCCACAGCAGCACCTGGCGCAGGTGCCTGACCTGCGGACGATCCGGGTTCGACATGGCGCGCAGTGTAGGCGCGCGCAGCGGCGCGCGGGATCAGTCGACGACGGTCTGCGACTGCTCGCGCAGGTACTGCGGCAGGTACCAGAAGGAGCCAATGGCCTTGCCGGTGTTGCCGCTGCCCTTCCAGCCGCCGAAGGGCTGGTAGCCAGGCCAGGCGCCGGTGGTCGCGCCCTGCGGCCGGTTGACGTAGGTGACTCCGGCCTCGATGCGTTCGTGAAAGGTGGCGATCTCTTCCGTGCCGCCGTAGAAGCCGGCCGTCAGGCCGTAGTCGCTGTCGTTGGCTCGCGTGATGGCTTCGTCCAGCGAATCGACCTCGCCGATGAGCGCCAGCGGCAGGAACAGCTCCTCGCGCCACAGGCGGTGGCCGTAGGGCGCGGTGGCGTAGGTCGGAGCGACAAAATGACCGCGCGCCAGCGCGCCTTCGGTCAGCAAACGCCCACCGCACAGCAGCTGGCCTTCACGCTGCAGGGCGTCGATGGCGCGGCGGTAACGCTGCACCGCCGCGGCGTTGATCACCGGGCCCATCCAGTGTGCGGCCTGCGTCGGGTCGCCGACCGCGATCGAGGCCGTTTGCTTGAGCAGCTGCTCACGCAGCGCGTCGGCCAGCGGACGCTCGACATAGACCCGCGAGCAGGCCGAACACTTCTGCCCTTGCAGCCCGAAGGCCGAGCGCACGATGCCGGTGGCGGCACGCTCCAGGTCGGCATGGCGGGTGACGATGGCGGCGTTCTTGCCGCCCATCTCGGCGATCAGCGGGCGCGGCCGTGGCCCGGCGACGAAGTGGCGCAACAGCTCGGTGCCCACCTCGTGCGAGCCGGTGAAGGTGCCGCCGGCCACTGCAGGATGCTGCATCAGCGCCGCGCCGACCTCGGCGCCGGAACCGCAGACCAGGTTGAGCACGCCCGGCGGCAGCCCGGCAGCGTCGAACACGTCCATCAGCAGCCGGCCGCTCCAGGCCGTGTCGCTGGCGGTCTTGAAGACCACCGTGTTGCCAGCCACCAGCGCGGCGCCGATCGGCCCGCCGGCCAGCGCGAACGGAAAGTTGAAGGGCGCGACCACCGCCCACACGCCGTAGGGCTTCAGCAGCGTGCGGTTGTGGCTGCGCCAGCCATTCAGCGGGTCGTCGGGCAGCGTGCGGTCGAAGCCGGCGTGCTCGGCCATCTGGTCGCAGTACCAGGTGATCAGGTCGGCCGTCTCCTGCACCTCGCCGATCGCCTCCATGCGGTTCTTGCCGACCTCCAGCGCCACTGCAGCGGACAACTCGTAGACCCGCTGCTCGATCAGTGCGGCCGCGCGGCGCAGCAATTCGATGCGCTGCGGGTAGGGCGTGGCGGCCCAGCCCGACGCCGCCGCGCGTGCCGCGACCACCGCGTCGTCCACGTCGGCAGCGCTGCCGAGCGCAAAGCGGCCGAGCAGCAGCTCGCGATCGATCGGTGAGCGCAGCTCAAAGTCGCGCGCAGCCTGGCGCGACCGGCCGCCGATGTGCATCGCGTGGTCTTGGCCCAGCGCGCCGCGCACGTCGGCCAGTGCCGCGTCGAAGCGCTGGTGCAGCGCCGGCGGCGGGTCGAACATCGTCGCGTAGGTCAGGCGGTAGGGCGTGCTCACCCGGCTCCCCTCTTGCCCGGGGCTAAAGCGGCTTCTTCAGCCAGTGCCCGAGCTCGCCGATGAGGCCGCGGCGGAAAGCCATCACGCAGACCACAAAGATCACGCCCTGCACCACGGTGACCCAGGCACCGAGCTGCGCCAGGTAGTTCTGCATCGTGATGATGACGGCGGCACCGACGATCGGGCCGAAGACCGTGCCCATGCCGCCGAGCAGCGTCATCAGCACCACCTCGCCGGACATCGACCAATGCACGTCGGTCAGCGACGCCAACTGGAACACCAGCGCCTTGGTCGAGCCGGCCAGCCCAGCCAGCGTGCCCGACAGCACGAAGGCCAGCAGCTTGTAGCGGTCGGTGTCGTAGCCCAGCGAGATGGCGCGGGCCTCGTTCTCGCGGATGGCCTTCAGCACCTGGCCGAAGGGCGAGTGGATGGCGCGGTAGATCAGCCCGAAACCGGCCAGGAATATGGCCAGCACGAAGGCGTACATGACCAGCTGGTTGTCCAGGCCGATGAGCCCGAACAGCTTGCCGCGCGGCACGCCCTGGATGCCGTCCTCGCCGCCGGTAAAGGGCGCCTGCAGGCTGAAGAAGTAGACCATCTGCGCCAGCGCCAGCGTGATCATCGCGAAGTAGATGCCCTGACGGCGGATGGCCAGCAGACCCGCGCCGAGGCTCAGCAGCGCCGCGCAGCCGGTGCCGAACAGGATCGCCAGCTCCGGCGTCAGCCCCCAGACCTTGGCGGCATGTGCCGAGGCATAGCCGGCCGAACCGAGGAACATCGCATGGCCGAAGGACAACAGCCCGCCGAAGCCGATCAGCAGGTTGAAGGCGCAGGCGAAGAGCGCGAAGCACATCACCTTCATCATGAACACCGGGTAGACCACGGCCGGCGCAACGACCAGGATCACGGTCATGACGATGAAGGCCGTGCGGTGCACGCGCAGCTCGGCGGCGCGCTTCAGTGCCGCGGCCGAAGGCACGGGGCTCGCGCGGTCCGTCATTTCTGCGCTCCGAACAGTCCGGCCGGCCGCACCAGCAGCACGATCGCCATGATGATGAAGATGACGGTGCTCGACGCCTCGGGGTAGAAGACCTTGGTCAGGCCCTCGATCAGCCCGAGACCGAAGCCGGTGACGATCGAGCCGAGGATCGAACCCATGCCGCCGATGACGACGACGGCGAAGACGACGATGATCAGGTCGGCGCCCATCTGCGGGCTGACCTGGTACACCGGCGCGGCCATCACGCCGGCCAGCGCCGCCAGCGCGACGCCGAAGCCGTAGGTCAGCGTGATCATGCGCGGCACGTTGATGCCGAAGGCCTGCACCAGCTGCGGGTTCTCGGTGGCCGCACGCAGGTAGGAGCCGAGCTTGGTGCGCTCGATCACGTACCAGGTGCCCAGGCAGACCACCGCCGAGGCGACGATGATCCAGGCGCGGTAGTTGGGCAGGAACATGAAGCCCAGGTTCTGCCCGCCCTGCAGCTGCGCTGGGATCTGGTAGGGCTGCCCGGAGGAGCCGTATTCGTTGCGGAACAGGCCCTGGATGATCAGCGCCAGGCCGAAGGTCAGCAGCAAGCCGTACAGGTGGTCCAGCTTGTACAGCTTGGACAGCAGCAGCCGCTCGATGAGCACGCCGGTGGCGCCGACGACGAGCGGTGCGATCAGCAACGCCCACCAGTAGCCGATACCCAGCTTGTTGAGCATCAGGTAGGCGACGAAGGCGCCCATCATGTACTGGGCGCCATGCGAGAAGTTGATGATGTTCAGCAGGCCGAAGATCACCGCCAGCCCCAGCGACAGCAGCGCATAGAACGAGCCGTTGATCAGTCCGATCAGCAACTGGCCGAACAGGGCCTGAGTGGGGATGCCGAAGATTTCGGTCATGGGGATGAATCCCGAGGCTGGGGCGGCGGCACCGCGGTGCCGCCGCCCGTGCGTCGAAGCTTTACTTCTTCACCAGCGGGCAGTCGCCCTGGTCGATCGGCCGGAAGGCCTGGTCGGCCGGGATCGTGGCGCGGATCTTGTAGTAGTCGTAAGGACCCTTCGATTCAGACGGCTTCTTCACTTCCACCAGGTAGGCCGGGTGAATCTTGCGTCCGTCGGCGCGGATCGAGCCCTTGCCGAACAGCGGGTCATCGGTGGGCAGAGCCTTCATCTGCGCGATGATCTTGCTGCCGTCGTCGGTCTTGGCGGCTTCGACCGCCTTCAGGTAGTGCAGCACCGACGAGTACACGCCGGCTTGCACCATCGAAGGGAACTTGCCGCCGTTGGCCGCGGCGAAGCGCTTGCTCCAGGCGCGGGTCTGGTCGTTCAGGTCCCAGTAGAAGGACTCTGTGAAGATCAGGCCTTGCGCGGTGTTCAGGCCCAGGGCGTGCACGTCGGTGATGAACACCAGCATGCCGGCCAGGCTCTGGCCGCTCTTGACGATGCCGAACTCGGAGGCCTGCTTGATCGCATTGATGGTGTCGCCGCCGGCGTTGGCCAGGCCGATGACCTTGGCCTTGGAGGACTGCGCCTGCAGCAGGAACGAGCTGAAGTCCTGGCCCGGGAACGGATGGCGCACGCCGCCGATGACCTTGCCGCCGGCCTTCGTCACCGCGGCCGTGGTGTCGCGCTCCAGCGCGTGGCCGAAGGCGTAGTCGGCGGTCAGGAAGAACCAGCTGTCGCCGCCGGTCTTGACGATCGCGCTGCCGGTGCCGTTGGCCAGCATCCAGGTGTCGTAGGTCCAGTGGATGGTGTTGGGGCTGCAGGCCTTGCCGGTCAGGTCCGAGGTGGCCGCGCCGGAACTGATGAAGGCCTTGCCCTTGTCCTTGGTGATCTGGTTCACCGCCAGTGCCACCGACGAGGTCGGCACGTCGAAGATGGCGTCGACCTTGTCGACGTCGTACCAGGTGCGCGCGATGGTCGAGCCGACGTCGGGCTTGTTCTGGTGGTCGGCACCCAGCACCTCGACCTTCATGCCCTTCTTGGCCGCGCCGAAGTCCTCGACCGCCATCTTCGCCGCCATCACCGAACCCGGCCCGGCGATGTCGGCATACAGCCCGGACATGTCGTTCATGACGCCGATCTTGATGACGCCGTCGGAGATCTGTGCCTGCGCGGCGGCACCGCCCAAGCCGCAGGCGGCAGCCACCAGAGTCGAGATCAGATTGCGTTGCAGTTTCATTTTCAGCCCTTTCAGTTGAATCAATCCCGGCCCAAGGCCGGTCCCTCAGATGCCAAGCACCTCGTGCAGCATGTCCTTCTTAGCGTCCAGTTCGGCGGCGGCGAAAGTCTCGATCACCCGCCCATGCTCGATCACGTAGAAACGGTCGGCCAGCGGCGCCGCGAAGCGGAAATTCTGCTCCACCATGACGATCGTCATGCCGCGTTCGCGCAGGGTGCGGATCGCGCGGCCCAGCGCCTGCACGATCACCGGCGCCAGCCCTTCGGAGATCTCGTCCAGCAGCAGCAGCTTGGCGCCGGTGCGCAGGATGCGCGCCACCGACAGCATCTGCTGCTCGCCGCCCGACAGCCGCCCGCCGGGGCTGGCGCGGCGCTCCTTCAGATTGGGGAACATCGCGTAGATCTCGTCCACGCTCATGCCGCCTGAGGCCACCGGCGGCGGCAGCAGCAGGTTCTCCTCGCACGTGAGGCTGGTGAAGATGCCGCGCTCCTCGGGGCAGTAGCCGATGCCCAGATGCGCGATGCGGTGCGGCGGCAGCGCGACGGCCTCGGTGCCGTTGATCATGATCGAGCCGCTGCGCCGGCCGACCAGGCCGAGGATGGCCTTCAGCGTGGTCGTGCGCCCTGCGCCGTTGCGGCCCAGCAGCGTGACCACCTCGCCGCGGTTAACCGTCAGGTCGATGCCGTGCAGGATGTGCGACTCGCCGTAGAAGGCGTGCACGTCGGTGAGTCTCAGAAGTTCAGTGCTCACGATGCGCTCTGCTCGGCCGTCATCGAGCGACCGCCGCGGATCCGGCTTCGCCGGTCCGCCAGCGGTGCCCCCTTCGAGGGGGCGGCCGAAGACCGTAGGGGGTGGTCCAGTTCATCCATGGGCGCCCTGCAGTTCTGCCGCTTCGCTGCCCATGTAGGCCTCGAGCACCTGCGGGTTCTTCGACACCTGTTCGTAAGGCCCCTCGGCAATGACGCTGCCGCGCGCCAGCACGGTGATGGTGTCGGCGATGCTGCCGACGACGTTCATGTTGTGCTCGACCATCAGTACGGTGCGGTTGGCCGACACCTTCTTGATCAGCTGCGTGACCAGCTCGACGTCCTCGTGGCCCATGCCCTGCGTGGGCTCGTCGAGCAGCATCATCTTCGGCTCCATCGCCAGCGTGGTGGCGATCTCCAGTGCGCGTTTGCGACCGTAGGGCAATTCCACGGTCACCACCTCGGCCAGGTCGCGCAGGCCGACGGTGTCCAGCAGTTCCAGAGCGCGCTCGTTCAGGGTGTCGAGCACCTTTTCGGAGCGCCAGAAATGGAAGGACACGCCCAGCTTGTGCTGCAGGGCGACGCGCACGTTCTCCATCACCGTCAGGTGCGGGAAGGTGGCCGAGATCTGGAACGAGCGGATCACGCCGCGGCGCGCGATCTGCGCCGGTTTTTCCTTGGTGATGTCGTGGCCCTCGAACAGGATCTGGCCGCGCGTGGGCACCAGGAACTTGGTCAGCAGGTTGAAGCAGGTCGTCTTGCCGGCGCCGTTGGGGCCGATCAGCGCGTGGATGTCGCCGCGCTTGACGCGCAGATCCACGCCGTCGACGGCGACGAAGCCCTTGAACTCCTTGACCAGGCCGCGGGTTTCCAGAATGACTTCGGCGGACATGGGCTGGTGCAGGCTCGACTCGTGTGCAATGTGCAAGTGGCGGATTATTCGGGCAACGCGCCTCACTGCTGCCCGGGTTTGTGCTTACGCAGACATGCGAACTTCGCCGTGTCTGCGGCTCAGGCGGCTTCGACGCCGGCCTGAAAGACCTGCAGGTCGAAGTCAGAAGAACCTTCCTTCATGGTTGCGCACAGGATGCGCTCGCCGTCGCTGCGCACGTTGACCAGGCCGTACACCAGGTCGGTGGCCATCGGCAACCACGACAGGCGGCGGTAGCTGCCGGTGGGCGAATCGTCGAAATCGGCTTCCAGCTGCTCCGGCTTGTACTCCACGCGCGGCTCGGCCACGGTGCGGGCATGCACGGCGAAGTCCAGCCCCACCGAGCGCGCCAGCTCGGTGGAATACAGCAGCGGCGGCATCAGCTCGCCGTCCATGGCGCGCGAATCGCGGCCGTAGCGCGCGCTGGCGCCCAGGATGCGCGGGCGCGGGTGGGCATAGTCCTCGTTGTCGCCGGAGGAGATGACGGTGGCCCGCGCCGCCATGGCGCGCACGAAGCGCAGGTCGATGTCGTCGCTGCCGTGGTGGCAGCCCTTGGACACGTCGGCGTTGAACTCCTCGGCCGGCTGGCAACTCAGCAGCAGCCGCTGCGAGGCGGTGTTCAGGTCGCCGGTGAGCAGCACGCGGGCCTGGCCGTAGTCCACCCGCAGCACCACCGAATGGCCGTTGCGCGTGACGCTTTCGCTGCCCAGCCAGCGCAGGCCCTTGCCGCCGCCGGCCAGCGTTTCGGCGACCGGGCCGAGCACGCGGATGGCCGCTGCCCCGGGCGACGGTGCATAACCCGGCAACCAGCCGTCGGCCTGCGACAGGCTGCTGACCTTTTTCGGCACCTTGCCGACCAGCTTGGCGAGGCTGTCGAAACCGCTGGCGAAAGGGCGCTTGGGGCGGCCGAAGTGGGTCTTGCCGTCGAGCACTTCGACGATGAACCTGCCTTCGGGCTTGAGCTTGAGGCCGGCGTGGGGCAGCGGCGTGCTGCGGGTGTCGGCGCGCAGCGCACCGAGCTTGTCGCCGTCCTTGAAGCGGCCGATGCCGCAGTGCCAGAAGCGGTCGACGTCGATGGCGAAGCCACGGCCGTCGGGCAATGTGCCGGCCAGCAGGTCGATCATGCCGCCGTAGTGGTCGGCGTCGGGATGGGTGACGATCATGTTCGCCAGCGTCACGCGCTCGCGCTTCAGGTCGTCGATGAATTTCCAGCGCACGAAGTTGGCCGCACCCTTGCGCGTCATCTGCTCGGCCGCGCGGATGCCGGCGTCGATCATGTGCCAGGCATCGTCGTGCGGCGTGCGCATCAGCACGCCGTCACCCTGGCCGACGTCGATGATGTAGAGCTCCAGCAGTCCGGTGTCCGACACCGCGCTGGCCGGCACCCAGCCGCTGCGCCGCCGTGCCAGCACCTTGACCCGCTCGCCGTCGCGCTCGATCTCGTGCAGCGGGTCGCCCCACAGCAGGGTGCACAGCGTCTTGCCGCCGTCGCTCTTGAGCGGCAGCTTGTAGCGGCCGCCGGCATCGTTGAGGTATTTCATGACTTCCTTCCGCGGCATGGCGTCATGCACAGCGCTCACAATGATGCGTCAACCCGAGCCGCCCAAGAGTACGCCATGCCCTCACGCCCCATGTTCATCGCCCCGGCGCGCTTCGACGACCCCGCGCAGGCACTGGCGCAGGTGCAGGACATCTACCGCAACAGCATCGAGCACCTGCGCGATGCGCTGCAGCGCTTCGTCGCCGGCGAAGGCTTCGACCAGCGGGTGCGCGCCTGCTACCCCTTCGTGCGCGTGCACACCGCCACCGTGGCGCGCGCCGACTCGCGCCTGAGCTACGGCTTCGTCCACGGCCCCGGCACCTACGAAACCACGCTGACGCGGCCCGAGCTCTTCGGCCGCTACTACCTGGAGCAGTTCAGCCTGCTGCTGCGCAACCACAGGGTCGAGCTGGAGATCGGCACCAGCGGGCAGCCGATCCCGGTGCACTTTTCCTTCGCCGAGCACCTGCACGTGGAAGCCGCGATGAGCGCCGAACGCCGCCTGCTGATGCGCGACCTGTTCGATCTGCCCGACCTGGCGGCCATGGACGACGGCATCGCCAACGGCACCCACGAGCCGCGACCCGGCGAGGCGCAGCCTCTGGCGCTGTTCACCGCGCCGCGGGTGGACTACTCTCTGCAGCGATTGCGCCACTACACCGGCACTGCGCCCGAGCACTTCCAGAACTTCATCCTGTTCACCAACTACCAGTTCTACATCGACGAGTTCATCAAGCTGGGCCACCAGATGATGGCCGACCCGAAGGCGGACTACGACTGCTTCGTCGAGCCGGGCAACCTGGTCACGCGCCGCGCCGGCAGTCCGGCCCAGCCGGACGACCAGCGCGGCGCCGCGCTGCCGCGGCTGCCGCAGATGCCGGCCTACCACCTGCGGCGCGGCGACCACAGCGGCATCACCATGGTCAACATCGGCATCGGCCCGGCCAATGCCAAGACCATCACCGACCACATCGCCGTGCTGCGCCCGCATGCCTGGCTGATGCTGGGCCACTGCGCCGGGCTGCGCAATTCGCAGGAGCTGGGCGACTACGTGCTGGCGCACGGCTATGTGCGCGAGGACCATGTGCTCGACGAGGACCTGCCGCTGTGGGTGCCCATTCCCGCGCTGGCCGAAGTGCAACTGGCGCTGGAGCAGGCGGTGGCCGAGATCACCCAGCTGCAGGGCTACGAGCTGAAGAAGATCATGCGCACCGGCACCGTGGCCTCGACCGACAACCGCAACTGGGAGCTGCTGCCGCAGCGCACACCGGAGCGCCGCTTCAGCCAGAGCCGTGCGGTGGCGCTGGACATGGAAAGCGCCACCATCGCCGCCAACGGCTTTCGCTTCCGCGTGCCCTACGGCACCTTGCTGTGCGTCAGCGACAAGCCGCTGCACGGCGAGATCAAGCTGCCGGGCATGGCCAACACCTTCTACCGCGAGCGCGTCGACCAGCACCTGCGCATCGGCATGCGCGCCATCGAACTGCTGCGCCAGGAGCGTCCCGGGCAGTTGCACAGCCGCAAGCTGCGCAGCTTTGCCGAAGTGGCGTTCCAGTAGCGGCGGGTGGTGTAGGCGCGTGGTCAGCCGCCGCGACGCTCGCGCAGACCCTGCAGCGTATCCAGCAGCAGCCGCACCCGTGGCGGCACCAGCCGCGCGGACGGCAGCACCGCGCTGATCGGCATCGGCGCCGGCCGCTGCGCCGCCAACACCTCCAGCAGCGCGCCGCAGGCCACCTCGTCGGCCACCATGTAGTCGGGGATCTGCATCAGCCCCAGCCCCTGCAGCGCGGCGGCGACCATGCCGTCACCGTGGTTCACCTGCACGCGCTGGGCCGGGTGCAACTCCACCGCGCGCCGGCCATCGCGCAGCTGCCAGGGCCGCAGCCGCCCGCTGCTGGGCATGCGGAAGACGACGGCGGCATGGGCCGACAGATCCTCGATGCGCTGCGGCGTGCCGCGCGCTTGCAGGTAGGCCGGGCTGGCGACGACCACCAGCTGCTGCCAGTCGATGCGCCGCGCCACCAGCCGCGAATCCTGCAGCGCGCCGACGCGGATCGCCAGGTCCAGACCATCGCGCACCAGGTCGGCATAGGCGTCCTGCAGGCGCAGGTCCAGCTGCAGCTGCGGATGGCGGTGCAGCAGCTGTGCCAGCAGCGGCATCAGGATGCGCCGGCCGTAGGCGATCGGCGCGTCGATGCGGATCGTGCCGCTGGGCGCGGCGCGCGTGCCGGCGGCCTCGGCCTGCAGGTCCTCGACCTCGGCCAGCACGCGCTCGCAGCGGCGGAACAGCCGCTCGCCGTCCGGCGTCAGGCTGACCTGTCGCGTGGTGCGGTGGAACAGCTTGACGCCCAGTTGCGCCTCGAGCCGCGCCACGCTCTTGGCCAGCGTGGACGGCGCCTGGCCCAGGTCGCGCGCCGCGGCGGCAAAGCTGCCGCAGCGCGCGGTCTGCGCAAAGGCCAGGAACTGCTGCAGGCCGCTCATGGCAAGGGCGTTTCAATTGACGACATTTCGTCGGTAATGTTAAGGCTTTAAGGGCTCTTCCGGATTGCCCACGCCGTCGCGACACTGCTGTCCATGCGAGGCGCCCCGGACTTTCAGACCGCAGTCACCACCCGAGCCTCTTCAAGGACACCGCCATGAACATCCTCGAACAACCGCGCCCGCAAATCACCCCGATCCCCGGTGTGGCCCATGCCACCTGGGCCGGTGCCGCCGACGGCCTGAGCCAGCTGTCGGTGTGGCGCCAGACGCTGGCGCCCGGTGCCGCCACGCCGCCGCACCGCCACGACTGCGACGAAGTCGTGCTCTGCCTGCAGGGCGACGGCGAGGTGCACAGCGAAGGCCAGGTGCGCCGCTTCGGCGCCGACACCACGGTGACGCTGCCGGCCAGGCGCGACCACCAGATCTTCAACACCGGCGCGCAGCCGATGGAGATCATCGGCGTCTTCGCCGCCACGCCGGTGGCCACCCGCCTGCCCGACGGCCAGCCGCTGGAGCTGCCCTGGCGGACCTGAGATCCGCTAGCGCGGCCGCCACAGCGGCCGCAGCGCCCACACCCCGAGCAGTGGCCCCAGGCCCAGCCAGGGCAGCAGCGTCGCCAACTCGTGGCGCTCGGCCAGCGCCACGAACAGCTGGATGCTGAGGACGGAGATGCCGAAGCCGATGCTGTTGACCAGCGTCAGCACGCTGCCCACCGCCAGTGGCGGCGCGTTCTGCGCAGTCAGTGCCGAGAACTGCGGCGAATCGCCGGCCACGGTGATGCCCCACAGCAGCAGCCACAGCGCGAACAGCGCATCGCCTGCCTGCAGCAGCCACGGCGCCAGCACGCAGCACAGGCCGCTGGCGCCCAGCTGCCAGGCGGCGACGCGCGCGCTGCCGATGCGTCGTGCCCACCAGCCGCCGGCGATGCAGCCGAAAGCGCCCACGCCCAGCACCGCGAACGCCGCCCAGGACAGCGCCGCGCCGGCCAGCCGCGTGGCCAGGATCGCCGGCACCAGCACCCACATCGTGTACAGCTCCCACATGTGGCCGAAGTAGCCGAAGACCGAGGCGCGCACCTTGCGGTCGGTCCAGATGCTGCCCAGCGCGCGCCAGCGCAGGCCCGCGCCCTGGCCCACGGGCCGCGGCCGCTCGGGCAGCGCGGCGAAGAGCAGCACGCCGCCCAGCGCCGCCGCCGCAGCCACGGTGTGGAAGACCATCGCCCACGGCAGCGCCGCGCCGACGGCGCGCACCGCATGCGCACTGGCGCTGCCCAGCACCAGCGCGCCGATCAGCCAGCCCAAAGCGCCGCCCAGGCCCTGTGGGAACCACTGCGACGCGATCTTCATGCCCACCGGGTAGATGCCGGCCAGGAAGAAGCCGGTGGCCGTGCGCCACAGCAGCAGCTGCTGGAACGAGCCCGCGCTCCACACCCCCGCCAGCGTGCAGGCGGCGCCAGCCAGCGAGCACAGCAGGAACACGCGTCGCGGGCTGAAGCGGTCGGCCACGGCCAGCAGCGCGAACAGCAGCGTGCCGGCGATGAAGCCCAATTGCACGGCCGAAGTGAGCGTGCCCACGTCGGCGGCGTTCCAGCCGTAGTCGCGTTGCAGCGCCGGCATCACCGCATTCACCGCGAACCAGGGCGACACGCCGGCCAGTTGCGCCAGCACCAGCACCGGCAGCACCCGCACCGGTGCTGCTGGCATCGCCGCGGGTGCGCTCGGGCTCAAGCGAGGTCCGGCCGCCGCGCCAGCCAGTCGCCGATGGCCGTTTCGTAGGTCGCGGCGGCGTTCAGCACGGCCAAGTCACCAAGCGGTGGGCCGATCAGCTGCATGCCCATCGGCAGGCCGCTGTCGCCGAAGCCCACCGGCACGCTCATCGCCGGCAGCCCGGCCAGCGTGGCGTAGATCACCACCTCCATCCAGCGGTGGTAGGTGTCCATCTTGCGGCCGGCGATCTCGCGCGGCCAGGTCCATTCGGCCGGGAAGGGCCAGGCCTGCGCGCTCGGCAGCACCAGCAGGTCGAAGCGCTCGAACAGGCCCACCATGTGGCGGTAGAAGCGCGTGCGGTTGTTGCTGGCGGAATAGACCTGCGGGCCGCTCAGGCCCTGGCCCTGTTCGATTTCCCACTGCGCTTCGGGCTTCATCTGCGCCAGCCTGCGCGGGTCGGCGCCCAGCGGGCCCACCGAGCCGGCGACGAGGAAGCGCCGCCAGGTCAGCCAAGTCTGCCAGACCTCGTCGCAGGGGTAGCCCAGCGCCAGCGGCTCGACCACTGCACCGGCGGTTTCGAAGCGCTGCAGCGCCGCTTCGCACAGCAGCAGGATGCCGGGCTCGAAAGGCAGGTAGCCGCCCAGATCGCCTAGCCAGCCGATGCGCAAGCCCTGCGCGC
>Ga0316600_10000461_pt1 | contig 19586 bp, 17 predicted proteins | sample OWC_soil_day5_CT_FD_207652 | JGI IMG/M metagenome (GOLD analysis project Ga0316600, IMG submission 207652) | Wetland soil microbial communities from Old Woman Creek delta, Ohio, United States - OWC_soil_day5_CT | ecosystem: Environmental > Terrestrial > Soil > Wetlands | place: USA: Ohio... | reverse complement strand
ACTTCACAACCATTATAATTTTCTTTTAACCAAGGAATGATAACTGATGTATCAAGACCTCCGGAATATGCCAATACTACTTTTTTAATATCGCCCATTTTTCCCACTCCTCTTAATATCCATTAAAAATATTTATGTCAAATTAGCATTAATCGCACATGGTAAGTGCCATAATTGCTTTTTGAACATGCAAACGATTTTCTGCTTCATCAAAAATAACATCTTGATATTTTTCAAGCACTTCCTCGGAAATTTCTTCGCCGCGATGTGCTGGTAGGCAATGTAATACAATCGCAGATTTTGATGCGACTTCCATCAACTTGATGTTGATTTGATAATCTTTGAAGATCCTGCAACGTTCTTCACGTTCTGATTCTTGCCCCATACTAGCCCATACATCGGTATAAAGGACATCGGCATCTTTTGCTGCTTCATAAATATCATTGACTACGGTAATCGAACCGCCAGCTCTTTTGGCATCTTCTACTGCGTTTGCAAATACCTCAGCGTTAGGCTGACAGCCTTTTGGCGTCGCTACAACAAAATGCATACCAACTTTTGCACAACCGTACATTAAAGAGTGTACCATGTTGTTGCAATCACCAATATAAGCAAGTTTCAAACCTTTTAATTGTTCGCTTTTGTGTTCTTGTATCGTAAGTAAATCAGTTAATACTTGGCAAGGATGCAATAGATCGGTTAACGCATTGATAACTGGAATATCTGCATATTTTGCAAATTCTTCTAAATCAGCATGCGCAAAGGTACGAATCATTACCCCATCAAGATATCTTGACAACACTCTTGCTGTATCTTTGATTGGTTCTCCACGACCAATTTGCAGGTCATTACCAGATAAGAATAATGCACTGCCGCCTAATTGAAACATACCAACTTCAAAGGATACCCGCGTACGCGTGGATGATTTTTGAAAAATCATGCCCAAGGTTTTCCCCTTTAACAAATGATGCTCAATCCCAGCTTTTTGTTTTGCTTTTAAGTCTTTTGCTAAATCTAAAATTTTATACACTTCTTCAGTTGTTAAATCGTGTATAGACAGCAAGTCTCTGCCTTTCATCCTAAAACCCCCATACGAAACCATTATATCATGATAAATAAGTTTAATGTTACGATTACTGATTTTTTTCTAATGTTTTATCTAAAATTGTAATCAATTCATCAACATTTTCTTTATTAATAATGAGCGGTGGAACAAAACGAAGTACGTTTTCAGCCGTACAATTAATAATTGCACCAGCTTGCAGGCATTCGTTCACGATTTGGCGACCTGGTTTAGTTAGTTGCATACCAATGATTAAGCCCATGCCGCGCACTTCAGTAATCAGTGCAGGATATTTTGCTTGTAAATTTTTAAGTTTCGTTGTTAAATATGCGCCAATTTCTTTCGCATTTGCAAGTAATTGATCACTTGCAATCGTATCAAGCGTAACATTCGCTGCTGCACACGCAAGTGGATTGCCGCCAAAGGTAGAACCATGATCGCCAGCGTGAAAAGTCGCTGCAACCTTATCAGATGCGATAAATGCGCCGATGGCTACCCCGCCCGCTAAGCCTTTGGCCAGCGTTACAATATCTGGCTTGATTCCAAATTGTTCATAAGCAAACATTGTGCCAGTTCTACCAATACCAGTCTGAATTTCATCTAAAATCAATAATGCGCCATGCTCGTCACAAAGTTCACGCACTTTTTTTAGATAATCCTGATCTGGAATATGTACGCCGCCTTCACCTTGAATAGGTTCTAACATAACTGCACAAGTTTTTTCGCTCATCATCTTAGATAGCGCATCGATGTCATTGTACTCTACATATTTAAAATCAGCTGGCAGAGGCGCAAAACCTTTTTGATATTTTGGCTGTGCCGTTGCTGTTAAGGTAGCAAGGGTACGACCATGAAAACCATGCCAAGCCGTAATAATTTCTGTTTTATCAGGGCTGATATTATGGGCATATTTACGCGCTAATTTGATTGCCCCTTCATTTGCTTCTGCACCAGAATTGCCTATAAAAACTTTTCCTAATCCACTAAGTTTTACAAGCTTTTCTGCTAATGCCGCTTGCGTTTCTGTGTAATAAAGGTTGGAACAATGAATGACTTTGGCAGCTTGATCCGCAATCGCTTTAACAAGTGCCGGATGTGCATGTCCCAATACGTTTACTGCAATACCGCCTAAATAGTCAATATATTTTTTGCCGTCTGTGTCATATACATATGGCCCTTCTCCATGGGAAATTACCATTTGATATCTAGCAAAAACCGGCATATAGTAATCTTTATCTTTTTGAAAAATTTCTTCATTTGTCATGTTAAGTGACCTCCTTATTTTACAACTTGCGTACCAATTCCTTGTGATGTAAACACTTCTAAAATTAAGGAATGTGGTTGACGACCATCAATGATGTGGGTTTTTTCTGTACCGGCTTCTAATGAACTTAAGCAAGCTTCCACTTTTGGAATCATCCCACCAGCGATACTGCCAGTTTCAATCATTTTACGGGCATCGACTTGTTTTAATGATGAGATAAATGTACTCTTATCGTTATAATCTCCATAGATTCCTTCGATATCGGTAAGGAGTAACAATTTTTCTGCTTTTAATGCACCAGCAACTTCTGCGGCAACATAGTCAGCATTGATATTGTAGCTTTCATGCTGTGCGCCAACACCGATTGGTGCAATTACTGGGATATAATCTCGATCTAATAAATCATTTAAAATGTTGATATTAATTTTATCAACCGCACCAACAAAGCCAATATCCACACTGCGTGTTGTCCCATTTTCATGAACAACGGCATATTTTTTCTTCGCTCTGATTAGTTCTGCATCTTTACCACTTAAACCAACTGCTTTCACGCCAGCATGGTTAAGTAAACTTACGATTTCCGTATTAATCTTACCAACAAGCACCATTTCAGCAATTTGCACGGTTTCTGCATCAGTAACTCGTAAACCACTGACAAATTCACTTTGCTTGCCAACTTTTTTTAAAAAATCTGTAATATCAGGGCCGCCGCCGTGCACTACGACTGGTCGCATCCCAACATATTTCATGAGCACGATATCTTGAATCACTTGCTCTTTCAATTCATGGCTCACCATAGCATTACCACCGTACTTAATTACGATTGTTTTACCATAAAATTCTTGTATATAAGGTAGTGCATCTACCAATATTCTTGCTTTATCAGCCGGAGTAAAAATCATCGCCATAACCTCCAAATAGATCAATGAAGACTGTTACAAAAATATTCTGTAACAGTCCTATCATACTTCATAAATTACTGATCAGGTGTGATATTCACCATTGATTTTCACATATTCATAGGATAAATCACAAGTCCAAACTGTCGCTTTATCTTCACCTAAACCTAGGTCAATATTCACAATAATATCATGTTCTGTCATGATTGCTTTTAATGCTTCTTCGTCGTATGCTGCTCCCATGCCATTGTCAAAAACAACAACATCATTTAAAGATACGACTGTTTTTTCTGGAACCATTTGCGCGCCAGCATAACCAACTGCGCAGATAATTCTGCCCCAATTTGCATCTTGACCAAAGAAAGCTGTTTTTACAAGTGGTGATTTAGCAACACTCATGGCAACTTTTTTTGCATCTTCAAAGCTCGCTGCTCCAGTAACATTCACTTCTAAAAATTTCGTTGCACCTTCACCATCACGAGCAACGAGCTTAGCCAAGCCAACACAAACTTTTTCTAATGCTGCTGTGAATGTTTCATAGTCAGCGTTTTCTTCTGTAATCATTGCGTTTTCAGCCATACCATTGGCAAGAACAAGCACCATGTCGTTCGTACTTGTATCACCATCCACTGAAACCATATTGAAAGAAATGCCCACGCATTTGGAAAGTGCTTTTTGTAATAAATCATGACTGATTGCTGCATCGGTTGTGATGAAGCAAAGCATTGTTGCCATATTCGGATGAATCATACCCGATCCTTTAGCGATACCACCAATGCTTACTTTTTTACCGCCAAGTTCAAATGTAAATGAACCTGCTTTTGGGTAAGTATCTGTCGTTATAATTGCTTTACTTGCAGCAACGCTACCATTTTCATCAAGCGCGGCTACCGCCAGTTTGATCCCAGCTTCAATTTTATTCATTGGCAGAGTTTGACCAATGATCCCAGTAGAAGCAACAAATACATCACTTGCATCGATGCCAAGCTCTTTTGCTGTCAAGGCAGCCATTGCTTTTGCATCTTTCATGCCTTGTTCACCAGTACAAGCGTTAGCGCAGCCAGCGTTGACTACGATCGCATGACCAGTACCTTTTTTCACAACATCTTTAGAAACAAAAACTGGTGCTGCAGCAACTAAATTTGTCGTAAACGTCCCTGCAACCGTTGCTTCTTTTTCTGAATAAATGATAGCCATATCATCTTTACCACTTTTTTTCACACCAGCTTTAATACCGCTAGCTTTAAAACCTTTTGCAAGTGTAACACCTGCATTATTTTCTTTAAACACGAGAATACCTCCATCTATTTTCATTCATCTATTATCTTCTATTTTATACAATCATCAAGGATATACAGGTACATTGGTTAATCCTGTTTTTTCATCAAAACCACATACGATATTGAAGTTTTGGATGGCTTGCCCAGCCGCTCCTTTTACTAAGTTATCAATTGCTGAAAGAACAACGACCCGCCCAACGCGTTCATCAATATGCCAGCCAATATCACAGAAGTTAGATCCACGCGTATTTTTCGTTTGTGGATAGCCCCCTAGGCCAAGTAAGCGAACAAAATATTCATCCTTATAAAGCTCTTGATACGCAGCATCGATCATCTCTGCGGTTACACCCTTTTTCAAACTTGCATAGCAGGTACTCAGTATCCCACGAGACATTGGAATCAAATGCGGCGTAAAACTAATCACAACATTTTCACCAGAAAAATCAGTCAAAGCTTGTTCTATTTCTGGTGTATGACGATGTCCGCCAACGTTGTAAGCCTTTAAGTTATCGTACATTTCCGCAAAATGTGTATTTAAACTTGCACTGCGACCAGCACCAGAAATTCCTGATTTTGCATCAACCACAATCGTATTTAAATCAATCAAACCTTTTTTCGCCAGTGGCGCCAAGGCCAAAATACTCGCTGTCGTATAACATCCAGCATTGCCAACAATATCTGCTGTTTTAATTTGATCACGATAAAGTTCTGCAAGGCCATACACTCTTTGTGCATCTTTATGAGTATGTTCCACTTTGTACCATTGTTCATAAATACTTGTATCCGTGAAGCGATAATCAGCACCTAAATCGATGATCTTTACATTTTTACCTGCTAGAGCTTTCCCAACGGCCATCGCATGACCATGCGGCAGGCCGATGAAAATGACATCACTATCACTGGCAATGGTATCAATTTCTTTCATACTGATTAGTTCTTGTTCATAAAGACCATTTAAATGTGTATATATTTCATTCATCGGTTTACCTGTTTGACTTTCCGATGTAATATGTACAACCTCTGCTTCTGGATGATTCTTCAGTAATCGCAGCAATTCCACGCCTGCATATCCAGTTGCACCAATAACACTAACTTTCACCGTAATACCTCCTCATCAAAAACAACGCTTAATATGTTTATAATTATACATCGCTTATGCATAAATTTGCAAGAGTTTTTGTGTAAGTTTATTAATTTTTTGCATTTGTCCAAAAAAAAAGACGAATTCTTTTAGAACTTCATTTAGTGTACGAAATAACTAAATGAAATATTCTATCGCATCGTCGCAAATCTTTTTTATTATAGCATTTATTTCATGATTTTACTATTATTTTCTAAAGCTATTTTGTTGATTAAAAGAAACGGTAAAATACCACTATGATAGCTGCATTTTACCGTTTCTTTATAAACTTATACAAAGTTTATCATTATTTTACTCTTCTTAAAATACTTTTATAATTTTGCTTCTACCCCAAACATGAAGTAACGGCCTGGCATAGCATAAGCACCTTTACCTACAGATGAGCTTAAGATTTCATAACCTTCATCAGTAAGGTTGTAACCTTTGATATATGCTTTTAAGTCTTGATTGAAATGATAATTTAAATTTAAATCCAATGTTACATAAGATTTGTCGGTATATGCGGTTGTACTACGTCCAGTCACTTGTTGCGCTGTTAACCTACCATCCCATTTGTCCTGTTTGTAAGATACCCCAAGTTGATAACCATTAGGACGACTGTTATAAATATAATCTGAATAAAACCCAGTCGTCTTGTCTGTTTTTTCAATCTTTGAATAAGAATATCCGGTATTGACACTCCATTGATCAGATAGTTTGCGTGTAGCATTCACTTCAAGTCCACGACGTTTTTCACTGTTGACATTATAGTAAACAGTTTTGGAAATTGAAGTATCCCAAATCCAATCCAAAGCATTATTGACTTTACTTTGATAAATACTTGCTTGTAGATTGGTTTTTTCATCAAGCTGAGAATTTACACCAAGCGTTACCGTATTAGATTTTTCTTGTTTTAAGCTTGGGTTACCAAGCCAATATGGTGAATTTGCATAACGCTGTTTTAAAGTTGGATTATTTACTGCTTGTCCCCAAGATAAATATGCATTCGTTCTATCAGAAATTGCTTTATTAAAAGATATATGTGATGTCACGTCACCACCAAAATCACTATGATTTTCATAGCGCGACCCCAAATTCATCGACCAGCCATCTTCGAATTTCCAATGATCTTCTGCATAAAGAGATTTTGAATTGGCACTACGATTAAAACCTACACCATCATTTTCTTCATTTATTTTTTCATTGAGGTATTCAACGCCGCCCACCAAGGAATTATTCTCATTTAGCTGCCAAGTCTTTTGCGTTTGTAATCCCCAGTTCGTCAAGTCATGTTCATACGGTGTACCAGCAAACGGAGAATCATCTTTTTGGTTATTACGATATACTCTGACGTAATCACCAGCAGTTGCTGCATCCATATTAGCCCAAGCATAGGTCAATGCCATATTCAAATCTGTTGTATTTATTTTCATTCCCGATCCATACACTGTTCCAGCTTCTGGATCAGTTAAATAGTTACCAAAGCCATTATCCTGATGCGAACGTTCTAATTCGAAAGATAACGTATCTTTCCCCATTGATTTGTCTAAGCGCAAACTTTCATATTCCTTATCGTAACTGCTGTCAGGAAATTCCTGTTTCTTTCCACTTGACGTTTTATAATCATAATTATCACGTTTTTGTTTATCATAGGTGAAACTATAACGTAGATCTTTATCGCCGCCTTCTGTTGTCATCGCCGTCCGCCATGCACCCCATGAGCCAGCTTCTGTCGTTACCGTAGTTGATTGGCCTTCTTCGGGTTTCTTGGTGATGATATTGATAACACCGGCAACAGCATCACTGCCATAAAGCGCCGTATTCGGACCACGTACGATTTCAATACGTTCAACATTTTTTACCGGAAAACCGTCGATATTCGTCGCATTGTCAGCACCAGAAACAGTTAAATGTGACCAATTCATCTTGCGGCCATTAACCAATACCACAACACGACTATCACCATTGATCACGGGATAAGCGGCAAAGCCAGTCACACTTACATTGATATTGCTATCGCGCAAAGCATCCGATATCGTACTATAATTTCCTTTTGCTAAAGTTTCTTGATTAATAACAGTCACATCAGAAGCAACTTCATTTTCTTTTACCTTCATACGATTTGCCGTAACGACATATTCGTCTAATGTAAACTCTTCAGTATCTGCTGCATATACAACAGAACTAACCATTCCTATAGATAATGCACCACAAATCAAGCCTGCTACTATTGTTTGTTTTCTTTTATTCATTTTCTTCCCCCTATTTATGTATTATATTATTTTAAAAACTCTTTTCCACACCAAATGCGACAAAACGGGCTTGCGCTGGATAACGACCAGACAGCGTCGAAGAATAGCTCGTCAATTCATATGCTTCATTGCCTAAGTTCAAGCCTTTTAAATATAATTTTGTCGTTGCATCAGCTTGATAATTGATATTCATGTCCAGTGTCATATAAGAACTTGAGCTGTACGCTTTCGTATCACGACCACTTGCAGCTAGCAAGGTAACCCCACCATTCCATTTATTCTGCGCATACTGAAAGCCCATCGTATAGCCATTTGGTCTGCTATTGAGGGTATCTAATGCATATGTATCTTGATTGTATTTTTTCTGTTCAACTTTTGAATAGGAATAACCAGCATTCATATTCCACTGATCTGATAACTTTTTCGTCAAGGTAATTTCAAGACCATGGCGCTTTTCACGATCGACATTTTGGTACTGACTCACAGAATTATTAGTCGTCCATACGATTGCATCTTTGACATCGCTCTTATAAATACTCGCCTGCAAGTCTGTTGTATGATCAAGTTTTGAATGAATCCCTAACGTTATTGTCTGTCCTTTTTCCGGTTGTAAATCTTCGTTATCTAAATAGTTGTCAGAAGTCGCAAACATCTGGAAAAATACCGGATCTTTAATAGCTTGTCCCCAAGACAGATAGGCGTTCGTAGTATTTGATAAGACTTTATTCACTGATAGATGTGAAGTAATGTCACCACCAAAACGATTTTCGTGATTATACCTTGCCCCTGCATTCATCGACCAATTATCTTGCAATTTCCACAAATTATCAAAAAACAATGCACTTGTCGTAATATCTGCATTACGATGTTTTGTGCCACTCAAAGTATCGATTGTTTCCTTACGTACTTCAGCACCACCAACAATGTTGTAATCTTCATTGACTTTCCAGCTTTGCTTCCATTCAGAACCTACCGCCTTCAGGTCATGAGTATAAGCAGAACCGTAATTTGCATTTACTTTATTATGATTTTGATAAATCCGAAAATAATCAGCTGCACCATTTTTCTGATTCCATGAATATGTCAGAGCAAGATTCAAATCAGAATCATCACGATCTCCAGTATAAAGAGTCGTGCCATTTTTCACTTTTTCTGCCGTAGAGCCTAAGCTAAGACCATAGCCATCATTACCTTCACGATGCTCTAGTTCAAAAGAAATCATATCATTATTTTTTAAAGTTTTATCTAACCGCAATGACTGATATTCACGATCAATCGAGCTTGAGCCAAATTCTCTCGTAGCACCAGCCGAAGGACTATTATACTTGAAATTTCCACGTTTTTGCTTATCGTAGGTAAACATCCAACTCACGGAATCATCTACGCCTTCAGTTGTCAATGTATGACGTTGTGTATTCCATGATCCATATTCCGTAGTAACTGTGGTACGATTTTCTGTTGCTTTTTTCGTAATAATATTGATAACACCGCCAACAGCATCACTACCATACAAAGATGAGTTCGGGCCTCTTACAATTTCAATGCGCTCGATATTTTTAACTGGCAAGTTATCAATATTGAGGGCCTTACCATTACCAGCAACCACCAGATGGCTCCAATTCATTCTTCGACCGTCTACCAGCACCAACACACGACTGTCACCATTTATAATTGGGTACTGTGCAATACTATTACCGCCCATACTAACATGATTTGCCTTTAGAATATCAGATATTTTGCTAAAAACGCCTTTTTCAATGTCCTCATTGTCAATAACCGTCACATCTGCAGCAACTTCATTGATTTTTACCGGAACACGATTTGCCGTAACGACATATTCGTCTAATGTAAACTCCTCAGTATCTGCTGCATATACAACAGAACTAACCATTCCTATAGATAATGTCCCACAAATCAAGCCTGCTACTATTGCTTGTTTCCTTTTTTTCATCTCTTTCCCCCTATTTTGCTATTTTATAAAACTTTATCTGGATATAACCCTTGGGCAATTTTTTTCATTGCTTCTATTACACGTCCGTTACAATTATTTACATCATTAAATGGAACATTGATGATCCTGCCTTCCATTACGGCTTTCATCGATTGAAATTCAGGGTTACCTTGCAATTTTTCTTTAGCTTCTGCATCGCTGAGATTTTTTCCCGGTTGCAAACTATATGAAACATAGATTACATAATCTGGCTCATAACCTAAAATGCGTTCTGGACCGACAAACGACGTTTGTTCTTTCACCAGATTTTCTCCGCCGGCTTTTTGCACAATATCATCAATAATATAACGATTACCATATAGTGAATATGTACTCTTTCCATGCTCTTGTAATATGATGACTTTTGGGCGTTTTTCCATCGTACCGATCTTTTGCTGCAATACAGCGACTTGGCTACGACAGTCATCAATATAATCTTGCGCTCGTTTTTCAATTCCAAATATTTTTCCGATATCTGCTATGAATGGATATACTGAATTTTCAATCGTCGGCTGTGTATGCTTTAATGTACCTGGTACAATGTAAGTACCGATGTGACGGTCTTGCCAATTATGCACTTCCCCCATTTCACCCGCACTGAAATTATGTGCCCAGCCAATGATAAAATCTGGCTGCATCGCAAAGATTTCTTCTTGAGAAGGAATGAATGCCGCTTGTAAAATGGATAGTGCATCATAACGTTTACCAAGTTCCTCTGGTGGCGCACCATAAGCTGCTACCGTCGCCATGATGTTTGCATCTAACCCTAGCGTAAGTAATAATTCTGTCGCCCCAGGATATGTACTCAAAACTTTCTGTGGCGGCCTTTGATAGGTGTAACGAACTTCTCTACCTTCACTGTCGTAATTATTTACCACAACCGGAAATCCGGGTGCACTATTTTCTAAATCTACAGCAGCTTCTTTTGTACAACCTGTATGCAGGAGCAAAACGGCAATGCAAAACACCATGAGAAAACTACGCATCTTAACCTGCATCTTCACACCTCATATCATGTAATGGCAATACTGGATGATACACTATAGAAAGAAAGCCTGTTCGCGCATCCAAATTCACGTCACAGTCAATCTCGTAGATCTCATGAATTCTTTTTTTGGTAAGTACTTCACGTGGCGTTCCGTCAGCGATCAGACAACCGTTTTTCAACACGTAGAGCTTCGTGCAATACATTGCTGCCAAATTCAAATCATGTAATGCTGCGAGTGCACCAATCCCCAAAGATTTTACAATTGATAAGAGCTGTAATTGATATTTGATGTCAAGATGATTGGTTGGTTCATCTAATACCAAAAACTTTGGCTCTTGTGCTAGAGCCCTTGCTAAAATGATTCTCTGCTTTTCTCCACCGGAAAGAGTTACAAATTGACGATTAACCGCATCTTGCATACCAACTTGCGCTAAGGCTTGTAAAGCAATCTTATAATCTTCCTGCGTATCAGCATGAAAAACTTTTTTATGTGGTGTACGCCCCATAAGCACCATTTCCAATACAGTAAAATCAAAATTTACAGTATTAAATTGCCCGACAACCCCCAGCTGCTTTGCTGATGTATGTAGCGATATATTTTCAATATTTTCTCCACCAAACAAAATTGTTCCGTTGCTTGGTTTTAATACACGATATACAGCTTTTAATAATGTTGATTTACCACCACCATTGGGGCCGATAATGCCTACAAACTCTCCTTTGCCAACTGCTAGCGAAATACTCTTTATAATTTTTTTCTTTTCAACAGTTACTTCTACATCCTGCAGAGTTAAATCCATATCTTCACCTCTAGTTCTCACCAAAATTAAACGAGCGTCTAAATAAAAGCCACATAAAAAATGGTGCACCAATCAATGCTGTAATAATACCAATTGGCAAATCTCCACTTCTTAGCAAAGTCCGTGATAGGACATCCGCCCAAATTAAAAAAATTGCTCCAACCAATAAGACTCCCGGCATAAGCCGACGATGATCTGCACCTACAACTGAACGAACCGCATGTGGGATAACCAGACCAACAAAGCCGAAAATTCCACAACTCGCAACAATCATACCCGTCAATATTGCAGTGATTACCATATAAATCCTACGCTCTCTTACAATATGAATGCCTAAAGTAATCGCTGCTTCTTCTCCCAATAAAAGGACATTAAGCTTACGGGACCGCAAAAGAAAAAAAATAGCCCCTATGCTAACACCACCCCCTGGAAGTAGTAACGTATCCCATTTTGCGCCTGCCAGCGATCCCATCGTCCAAAATGCCACATTACGCATCCCCTCGGCATTATTGGCAATATAGATCAAGAAATTGGCTGCTGCCCCAAACAGTGCACTGATTACAGCACCAGCCAATACCATTTTCATCGTTGACATTTGCCCGCCCATTCCTGCCAAAAACATAACTGCAGTCGTAGCCAAAATCGCTCCTGCAAAAGCCCATACAGTTACACCAAAACCTAACAACAGCTTAGATCCGCCCAGCATAATAGCAAAAACGGCACCAAGAGATGCACCTGAAGCAATCCCCAGAATGTATGGCTCAGCTAAAGGGTTTTGTACCGAAGCCTGCATGACAGTCCCACACATTGCAAGACCAGCGCCTACAAATGCTGCCATCAAAATTCGTGGCATCCGCAGTTGCCAAATAATATCTGCATGTGCGATTGAAATTCCCTCTAACGGCATACCAAACATTTTATTTAAAATAATTTGATAAACGACTGCTGGTTCAATCTTTACTGAGCCAAAGCAAACTGCCAGTAATATTGAAGCAAAGAGAGCAAACGTTAGGCCTATCCATATCATCCAAAACCAGCGTTTTTTTCTCAGCACTTTCTCTGGAATATTTATCACTCTTGATTGCATCATATATCGTTGTACCCTACTTTCTACTCTCTATATAATCGTTAATTGATAATGATAGCAGTTATCATTATCAATTAACGATTATATTATAACCCACATACAGTGTCAATAAATATTTTTTATTCATAAATAACACAACTGTTAATGATTCAAAACAAAAAAGCTACGTAAATAGACTAAATCTATCCACATAGCTTAATCGTTACTTATTTACATCCTCAGATACCAATACTTGATCAATACTTCTAGTTTAGGTTAGCTAAGATACTCTCAATAAATTTATCAACTAAAACAACTTAAAATATCATTGTTTCATCTCTTTAAAATAATTTGCCAATGCTTTGGCAATTTGAAGTACCATTTTTTGTTGGTACTCAGCGTCTGCAAGTAATTTCGCTTCATTTTTATTACTTAAATAACCAGTCTCTATCAATACACCTGGCTTTTTCGTAGAATTTAGCAAGAGGATTTGCAAATCTTGTTTGGCTTGCCGTTTATTATTAGGTGGATATTTTTTTAGCAGTTCTTGCGTGATTTCAGCAATAAACTTATTGGATTGGTTTGTGGGATTGTAAAATACTTGTGAACCATACCACTGTGCATCTTTCACCGCATTACAATGCATACTAACAAAAACTTCAGCAGTTGAAGTATCAATTATCTCCACCCGTCTTAGCAAATCATTGCGTTTACCCCCTGTACCTTTTGTGTAGTAATCAGAGTCATCTTCTCTTGTATATAACACAGTTGCACCATGTTCACTTAAAACTTGTGCAAGTTTTATACTAAATTCAAGGTTGATATCTTTTTCCACTAAATGATTGTACCTTGCACCACTATCAATCCCACCATGACCTGGGTCTATCATAATGGTATGGCCACTGAGCAGTTGAAGATCAACTCCCTCTATATCAGCATTCACCAAATAGCGAAAGGTTAACATGTTGATGACCAATATTGCTAAACTAAAGAGTATCGCTCGTTTTATCATGAGTTGTGAAAGAAAATAAGTACGCATACGCTCGCCCCTTATCTAAAGAAAGATTCCCTCTATTCTATGCCCGCAGCAAAATAACTATGTTGTTTTACTTTGCATTTTTTCGGGGAAACTATATAATAAAGAGAACTTCTTATTTTAATTATGTAATCATTGGAGGACTCCATGCGCATTTCACATTTTTTCTTATTAACACTTATCTTATTTTTTGTCTGCTTTTGGTGGGCTGGTGGTAATACTGTTGCCGATAATGCAACAGCTAAAATCAGTGAAACATTAAAAGATAAAGTAAATTTTCCCCAGCAAGATCCCAAGCAAACAGAAGGTATTTCAACATTTGATAGAATCTATCGCGTCATTGCTTTAAAATCTGCAGTAAACAATAAACTACATACAAAAAATTATGCGAAACTATCAAATATAAACAACAATCTTCAACAAGCCATCATTTCAGTGGAAGATTCTCGTTTTTATGATCATAGTGGCTTTGATGTTTCAGGTATTTTAAGAGCAAGTTTAGTAAATTTACAATATGGCCATATTGAAGAAGGTGCGAGCACGATTACTCAACAACTTGTGAAAAATTTATTCTTATCACAAGAACGATCAATGACCCGTAAAGCAGAAGAAGTCATCCTTGCCATTGATATGGAAGCAAACTATTCCAAAGAAGAAATCTTAGAGCTTTATCTAAATACCATTTATTTTGGTTCTGGCTATTATGGCGTCAGCGATGCTGCTGCTGGCTATTTCGGAAAATTACCAAGTGAGCTTTCTCTTGCCGAAGCTTCCATGCTCGCTGGACTACCGAATGCGCCTTCTGTCTATTCTCCCTATGTAGATTTTAAAGCAGCGAAAGCTAGACAAGCAATTGTGCTTGGCACTATGGTGAAAAACGGCTATATCAATCCATCGCTTGCCGAAGAAACAAAAAAGACACCGATTTGGCTCGTTAAATAAAAAAAGTCACTAGGAAATGAATCTTTCATTCTCTAGTGATTTTTTATTGCTTTCATTGTTACATCAAAAAGCGAAAAGAAACGGCTGTTGTTAAATCATCAATAAACGTCATTCCATTATAACGCTTTAATGTTAAGTCGCTCACTACCACTTTCATGATGGGTATTTTTTTACGGGAACCATCAGTAAAATGTTCGGTATAACTTCCTAGTGCATGAATAACATAAGGTGTCTGCCTCGCTTGACCTAGGTAAAGCATCACATGCCCATTCATATGTAGAGTATCTCCAGGCTGTAATTCTGCGATGAGCTGATAGCGTTCATTAGTTGTCAAACCATGCATCGCATAATGAATGCCTGCGGTCCTTTCCTGCTGACCAGAATTTCGTGGTAATTCGATCCCCATTGTCCGATAAACATCATTGACTAAACTCGAACAATCCACACTATCCTGTAGCCCGCCCCATCCATAAGGCTCACCTAAAAATTTAAAACTCTGCTTGATTATAGTATTGCGCGTATAAGGCAAATAGCCTTTATTAAGCGCTGCTACTGCAGTTATACAAACACTTGTCTCTTCTAAATATCCATTTATATTGCGTATTGGCACAATTACCTTGACTTGATCGTTTGAAATACCTTTAATTAAAATTTTACTTCCCATCTGATACAAAAGTTCCTCGCCCCGTACACCTAGCCTAAATTTTTTATCTATCACCACGAAAAACCAGTCCGGTCTGCTATACCTGAGCCAAACAATGCGCTCTTTGATCAGTGCAATATCTTTTGCGGCTATCCAACCATAGCAATGATAGGTTTGCACAAAATAAAAATCACTCTCTGTGCTTTTATGCAATAAAATAATTGGTTCGGAAGGATCAATTGCTGTTTCTTGCAGAACATCGAACTGTGTATCCTCCACCGTAGAAAATAAAGCATCGTTTGTCGGCAATATTCGCAGATTAGTACGCCTAACCGTGACACCATATTGCATATGATGCCTTCCCTTTAACGTTGCTAAATCACATTTATTAAGTAAAAAATTTTTATATGCTTGACTGATTTGTATCCCATTTTGATACAGACCATCCGTTAAAATATCATTATTGGCATGTATTTTTTCACATATCTTAATAGCATCTTGTTCCATTGGATATTGTGTTAAATCGTACAGGGCTGGTGCGTTCTTTATTATTAGTTGATTTAATTGTATGATTTCTTGACTTTGCAAGATAACCTGATCACCATCCACTACTTGTTTCTGCCAAAACGCGGCATTGGTTAACTTAGGATCACTTATTATCCCAACCAACTTCACCTCTCCTATGTTTTACTCTATAAAAAATTAAATTATTTTTTTGTACTACCCCAGATAAAACCATTCTGCGTAATTGCCGTTTCTAAAGGACACACTTCTTGTTCATCATCGGCATGAATCAAATAATATTTTAATTCTGCTAAATCAAATTCATAGCCATATTCTTTGGCAAGTTCTACAGTTGCGCAGAGAATTTTTTCAATGTTAAACTCACCTATGCTTAACTGATCTAACTTATCGGCTAATGCATCATCGTTATCTACTTGCTCATAAAACTTTCTCACTACATCATTCATCTTAAACACTCCTACTTATTTATTCTGTTAAAAATTTCCGTATAGTATATAAAATATAATTACTATCTTTATCATTATTATATTCTATATATTATAATCTAATCTATCTAACTGCACTGAATTCCATTAAAATTAACAATTATTTTTTTTTATACTTAATAACATCATCGATTAATAATATAAATCGGCTTACAGTTAACATTGTTACACTTCAGTAATGTTTTATTAATGTATATTTTGTATATTTATAATAAAAATAATCATTTCTAGGGTAGACATATTAAATTTTTGCTATATAATATAAGCATGTATCCGTAGTAATATATATACATAGATATAGTGTTTTAAAGAAAGCAGGTGTTATAATGAACCTAAATTCCATCATGAAAAAGTATGGTTTGTTTATTGGTCTTTTTGTTTTATTTTCTGTTATGCTCATTCCAACACCAGAAGGATTAACGACGGCAGGCCACCGCATGTTAGCTATCTTGGTATTTTCAGTTATTATTTGGATGACTGAATGTATATCGTATCCAGTTAGTGCAGCTGTCATCATGGCATTGATGGCATTTTTACTTGGTAGTGCACCAGATGTTACGGCACCTGCTACTAAACTTGGTACAAGTAAAGGTTTAGCCATGGCTTTATCTGGTTTTAGCAATACTTCCCTCGCTTTAGTTGGTGCTGCCTTATTTTTAGCCGCAGCAATGATGAAAACGGGGCTCGACAAACGTATTGCCTTAGCGGTTTTATCTAAAATTGGTGCCAAAACCAGTCGCGTATTGGCAGGCGTTATCTTTGTTGGTTTCCTTCTCAGTTTTTTCGTCCCTAGCACCACGGCTCGCGTTTCTTGTATGGTACCAATTGTTCTTGGTATTATCGCTACCTTTGGCGTGAGTAAAAAAAGTAAGTTTGCCGGCGTTATGATGATTGCTGTAGCACAAGCCGACAGTATCTGGAATGTCGGTATTAAAACGGCTGCAGCGCAGAATATGATTGCGCTCAACTTCATTGAAAAACAACTTGGACAATATGTGAGTTGGATGGATTGGTTTATTATTGCCGCACCTTTTTCCATATTAATGTCTGTGGCTTTATATTTTGTTTTACTAAAATTAATGCCGCCTGAAATGGATGAGGTTGCTGGTGGTCAAGAAACCATTGCAAATGAATTAAAAAATCTAGGTGCAATGAAACCAGATGAAAAGAAACTCATGATTATGTCTTTAATTTTATTAGGCTTCTGGTCAACAGAAAATATCCTTCACAACTTTGATACCTCTTCCACAACCATTGCTGCTGTAACGATTATGTTGTTACCAAAAATCGGCATCATGAACTGGAAAGAAGCCCAAGAACGCATTGGCTGGGGAACACTCTTATTATTTGGTGTTGGCATTAGCTTAGGTTCTGCTATATTATCGACCAAAGCAGCCTCTTGGATTGCAACTTGCATGGTAAGTTACTTCGGCTTCGCTGACATGACAACCTTTAGTATTCTCGCAGTGCTCGCGGCTTTCCTCATCGTCATTCATCTAGGTTTTGCCAGCGCTACCGCTTTGTCGGCTGCAATGATCCCAATTATCATCTCAATTTTACAGAATCTCAATAATCCATCTATTAATGTAGTTGGTATGACCATGGTATTACAATATGTAATTTGCTTCGGTTTCATCCTTCCAGTGAATGCACCACAAAACATGGTTGCCTTCGGAACGGAAACCTTTGAAGCAAAAGACTTTATCAAAACAGGGATTCCTCTTACTATTATCGCCTATCTATTGATCCTGCTCCTTGCAGCAACATATTGGAAATGGATTGGCATTGTATAAATTACTGGCTTTAGGCTGCCGACAAAATAAAATATTTTGGTCGATTATTTAGGAAATATCTAAATCCACTCCACTTATAAGCTAGTACGAAGATAGGCCGCCAGTTGTTGAGAAGTGCTCATCCGCGACCTGTCTGTCTCCATAGTTTGTCTATAGTTAAAAAGCCAGCGATTAAAATCGCTGGCTTTTAATTATAAACTTTTATTTTTTAGCTTTCATCGCTTTATTAAATTCTTTATAAAAAGCTTTAGTCAAATGTCTATAGTTTACCATATTATCATCTGCTGTAGAAGAAGCCACAATTTGATACGTAAAGACAGGCTGTTTTGTTGCCGCTGAATATACATCATAGAATACCATAACGCGTGTATTATGTATGATCGTTGCTACCATATAAAGATCTGTATATTTTTCCATTTGATCATTAAAGATACTTTCAGCTTTTTGAGCATCCTCTAATCTTAATTTAGGGAGATCAATCGAAGAATCACGTAAAATATTTTTATCAATATCTGCAATATTCAAAGCATACATATCTAAGCTTTGTGCTTGTTGATACATCATATCTGTTAATTCGTCAGAAGTAACTTGACCTTCAGTAAAAGTATAATTAGGTTTAACGATTAAAAGCTTATGTGCTTTTGAGAAGTCATAGTTAGTGTCAGTCCATGCCTGTGCCGCAGCTGAAACCAATTGTACATTAAGCAATACGAAACATGCAATAATAAATAATTGTAAAATTTTTTTCATTGGTAAATACTCTCCTCTTTATATAAATTAACCCATTATGTTAAAATTCTCTATCTTAGGCATAAATCCTTTTTGAGATTAAGCTATTTTAATAAAAAATCTGCACCGTCAAGATACTCCAACCGCTTATTGAAATTATAAATTCAGTACAATTTGTCTATTACGTTGATTTTCCACTAGCTTTATTAATACTTATATAAAAGAAAACCCTTGAAAACTCAGTGTTTTCAAGGGTTTTAAATTCGTTAATATTAACGTTTTGAGAATTGGGAAGCTTTACGAGCTTTTTTCAAGCCGTATTTACGACGTTCTTTTTCACGTGGATCACGTGTGATGAAACCAGCTTTTTTAAGAGCAGGACGGAATTCAGAGTCCACTTTAAGAAGTGCACGAGTAATACCGTGACGAATAGCGCCAGCTTGTCCTGATGGACCGCCGCCCTCTACTTTTGCGATTACATCGTATTTACCAAGAGTCTCAGTCAAGTTTAAAGGTTGTTTAATAATCAATTCAAGAGTTTTCAAACCAAAATAAGCTTTTAACTCACGATCATTGATAACTATGTTGCCTTCACCTGGAACCAGACGAACTCTGGCAACTGAAGTTTTTCTGCGGCCTGTGCCGTAGTAAGTGACTAATGCCATTAAAATGTTCCTCCTTCCAGTATTATCTTATATTAATTTCAAGTAC
>Ga0316600_10000460_pt1 | contig 19632 bp, 4 predicted proteins | sample OWC_soil_day5_CT_FD_207652 | JGI IMG/M metagenome (GOLD analysis project Ga0316600, IMG submission 207652) | Wetland soil microbial communities from Old Woman Creek delta, Ohio, United States - OWC_soil_day5_CT | ecosystem: Environmental > Terrestrial > Soil > Wetlands | place: USA: Ohio... | reverse complement strand
ATGTATCGGTCAGGTGACCTTGCTAGATGGTTACCTGACGGCAATATTGAATTTTTAGGTAGAATCGATTATCAAGTCAAGATTCGGGGCTTTCGGATTGAATTAGGTGAAATCGAAGCTGAATTAATAAACTACCCGTCAATGAAAGAAGCGGTAGTGATTGATAAGGAGGATACAAACGGGCAGAAGTATTTATGTGCTTTTATTGTGGCTGAACAGGAACTCACTACTAAGGAACTCAGAGCACATTTAAGTCAAACGTTACCTGCCTATATGGTACCGTCAATCTTTATTCAGCTTGAAAAGCTGCCATTAACACCCAATGGTAAAATTGATAAGAAAGGGCTGCCTGAACCGGAGGGCAGAATTAGCATTGGAACGGAATACGTAGCACCAAGGAATGAAAGGGAAGAAAAGCTGGCACAAATTTGGCAGAATGTATTAGGCGTAGAAAAAGTCGGAATTGAAGATAATTTTTTTGAATTGGGTGGTCATTCGTTAAAAGCAATAAGCCTTGTAGCCACAGTACACAAAGAATTTGGGGCAGAAATATCCTTACAGCAAATATTTAAAAACCAAACAGTCAAAGAACTAATTAAAATCATTGATGGTGTGACAGAAAATAACTATGCGGCGATTGAATCAATCGTTGAGCAAGAGTATTATCCGGTATCTTCCGCGCAAAAGAGAATGTTCATCTTGAATCAATTGGAAGTTAATAGTACCGCTTATAATATGTCTGTTGCATTTAAGGTCGAAGGCATTTTAAACAAGCAGCGCTTTGAAGAGGTGTGGGAAAAATTAATCAAAAGACACGAAGCATTACGGACTGCATTTGAATTAATTAACGAAGAGCCAGTACAAAGAGTATACAAAGAAGTTTCCTTTAACATTGAATGTTCTTGCGGAAAAAAAGAGGAAATCAAAGATATTTTCCAGAATTTTGTGCGTCCCTTTGATCTAAGCAAAGCTCCACTATTAAGAGTAGGTTTGGTTGAATTGGCTGAAGATAGCCACGTGGTGTTATTTGATATGCACCATATTATCTCTGATGGCGTATCTATGGGAATCTTGGCAAAAGAGTTGGCAAGTTTGTATGAAGGAGCGGAATTGCCGGAATTACAAATTCAATACAAAGATTTTTCGGCTTGGCAAAAAAAATTGCTGACAAGTGAAAACTTTAAACAACAGGAAGCATATTGGTTACAGAATTTAGGTGGGGAACTTCCGGTACTCAATATGCCAACCGATTATCCAAGGCCATCGGTCAAAGGGTTTGAGGGAGACTTGCTAAAGTTTAGTCTAGACGAAGAACTGACGAGAAATTTAAATAAGCTTGCGATGGAAACTGGTACGACTTTATATATGGTACTGATGGCAGCCTATAATATTTTATTATCAAAATATACGGCGCAGGAGGATATCATCATAGGTACACCAATTACAGGCAGACATCATGCGAATTTAGATAATATTATCGGTATGTTTGTTAATACACTGGTGATGCGAAATTTTCCAGAAGGGAACAAAATTTTTCTGGAATTTTTGCGAGAGGTCAAAGAAAATGCGCTACAGGGCTTTGAACATCAGGACTACCAATTCGAAGAATTGGTGGATAAGTTGGATGTACCAAGAGATTTGAGTAGAAATCCATTGTTTGATATGATGTTTTCTTTACAGAATATGGATATTGCGGCGTTGGAATTTAATGGTTTAAAACTATTTCCTTATGAATTTACAAATAAGGTTGCAAAATTTGATCTAAGCTTAGAGGTAGTGGAAGTAAACAAATGTTTAGAGTTTACACTGCAATACTATACAAAACTATTTAAGAGAGAATCGATTGAACGATTGTGCAGGCATTTTGTTAACATTCTGAAAAGTATTGTGATTCAGCCGCAAATCAAAATTGCAGACATCGAATTTTTATCAGAAAATGAGAAAAATCAAATACTTTATGATTTTAATAATACAGAAACTGCCTATCCGATAGATGAAACAATACCAAGAATGTTTGAGAAGCAAGTTGAAAAAATACCGAATCATATCGCTGTAACTTTTGCAGAGCAGCATCTAACTTATGATGAGCTAAACAACAAAGCAAACCAATTGGCAAGGGTATTAAGAAATAAGGGAGTACGACCAAATAGTATCGTCGGAATTATGGTAGAGCGTTCACTGGAAATGATGATCGGAATTATGGGAATATTAAAAGCTGGAGGGGCTTATTTGCCCATTGATCCGAAATATCCGCTAGACAGGATCTGCTATATGCTGAAGGATAGTGGAGCAAGCATTGTATTAACTCAGGAACATTTGTTGCATACAGCACCGTTTAAAGGAGAAACAATTCAGTTAGACCACCAAGGGTTATACTCAGGAGATTCTTCTAATTTGATACCTGTAAACACTCTACAAGACTTAGCTTATGTAATATACACATCAGGTACGACCGGACATCCTAAAGGCGTTATGATTGAACAGCGCAATGTTATAAATCTGGTTTATGACCTGCGAGATCGAGTATATGAGAAATATGCATCTAGTCTAAATGTAGCATTACTATCGCCATATGTTTTTGATGCCTCAATTAAGCAGATTTTTCCGGCTCTTTTATTGGGACATAATTTGTGCATTGTACCAGAAAATATACGATTTGAACGGGCGGGATTACTTGATTTTTATCGTAAAAACAACATTGACATTTCTGACGGAACACCTGCACATCTTAGCGTATTTAATTCCATTTCCAAGAGTAATGAATACTTAGGTGTCAAAGAATTTCTGATAGGCGGAGAAGCCCTCTCTTACTCAGTGGTGCAAGAATTTCGTAATCATTTTAATAAATCAAATATTAAGATTACAAATGTTTACGGACCAACAGAGTGCTGTGACATTGCCACGACTCATGAAGTAGATTGTGAAGAAAATCATTTAAGTGATATTGCTCTCCTTGGAAAACCAATTTCCAACGTAAAAATCTATATATTGGGGAAAAATTTCATGATTCTTCCCGTTAATACTATAGGAGAGGTGTATATTTGCGGACGAGGAGTTGGCAGAGGCTATCTAAACAATCCTGAATTGACAGCAGAAAAGTTTATGGATAATCCTTTCATGCCGGGAGAGAGGATGTATAGAACAGGAGATTTAGCTAGATGGCTGCCTAATGGAACCATAGAATTCTTTGGTAGAATAGATCACCAAGTGAAAATTCGGGGATTTAGAATTGAAGTAGGCGAGATTGAAGCCGAACTTTTAAGACATCAGTCTATAAAAGAAACAGTTGTGATTGACAAGGAAGGCATAAACGGAGACAAGTATTTATGTGCCTATTTTGTAGCTAAGCAGGAACTAACTATAGCAGAATTGAGAAAATTTCTTTCAAAAAAAATTCCTGATTACATGATTCCATCAGCTTTTGTACAGCTTACTAAGATGCCATTAACGCCAAATGGGAAAATTGATAGAAAAGTATTGCCAGAGCCTGAGGGGCGGATCAATACCGGAACGAAATATGTAGCTCCAAGAACCCAAGAGGAAGAAAAGTTAGTGGAAATTTGGCAGACTGTTTTAGGGACGGAGAAGGTTGGTATTGAAGATAATTTCTTTGAATTGGGTGGTCATTCCTTAAAAGCAATTACCCTTGTTGGCAAGATACATAAGGAGTTTGGGGCAGAAATATCGCTGCAAGAAGTATTTAAAGCGCAAACAATTAAGGAAATGATCAAAACCATAGAAGATGTTGGGGAAAGTGATTATGCGACAATTGAACCAGTAGCTACACAAGAATACTATCCAGTTTCTTCGGCGCAAAAGAGAATGTTTATCTTGAATCAATTTGAATCTGAAAATATAACTTATAATATGCCCGCTGTATTTATAGTAGAAGGAACTTTAGATAAAGAACGATTGGAAAATGGATTCAAGAAACTTATTCAGCGGCACGAAACATTACGAACCTCTTTTGAAGTTGTTAATAGAGAACCAGTACAAAGGGTACACAAAAAAATTGAATTTACCATCGAAAGTATTCAAAGGGGTAAAGAAGATATAAAGGAAATCATAAAAGCTTTTGTGCGTCCCTTTGATCTAGGCAAAGCAACATTACTTAGAGTTGGGCTAGTCGAACTAAATAAAGATAAACATATTCTGCTATTTGATATGCACCATATTATCTCTGATGGTGTATCTATGGGGATTTTAGTCAAAGAGCTGATAGGTTTATACCAAGGGCAGGAACTGCCGAACCTACGGATTCAATATAAAGATTTTTCGGCTTGGCAGAACGACTTGTTTCAAAGCGAAGCGTTAAAGAAACAAGAAGCGCATTGGCTAAAAATCTTTGCAGGAGAAATTCCTGTACTAAATATGCCAAGTGATTATCCACGTCCAATCGTTAGAAGTTTTGAGGGAGACCGGTTCAACGTTTCTATAGAAGAGGAATTGACGGAAGCGTTAAACAAACTTGCTATGAAAACTGGTACGACCTTATATATGGTGCTATTGGCGGCGTATAATGTTTTGCTATCTAAATATACTGGTCAGCAAGATATTATTGTAGGATCACCAATTACAGGCAGGTCGCATGATGACTTAGAGAATATGGTGGGGATGTTTGTCAATACATTGGCAATGCGGAACAACCCGGTGGAAAACAAAAGTTTTCTAGATTTCTTACAAGAGGTTAAGGATAATGCATTGGATGCCTATGAATATCAGGACTACCAATTTGAAGAATTGGTGGACAAGTTGAACATAGAAAGAAATTTGAGTAGAAATCCGTTGTTTGATACCATGTTTGTTGTCCAAAATACGAATACAACAACGTTAGAAATTAATAATTTAAGATTTTCACCTTGTGAATTTGAGCATAAAGTAGCCAAATTTGATTTAACCGTGGAAGCGATTGAAATAAACAACCGTTTAGAATTTATTTTGGAGTATTATACTAAGCTGTTTAAGAAAGAAACGATTGAACGGTTCGGAAGGCATTTTGTCAACCTTTTAAAAAGTATTACAATGCAACCGCAATGCAAATTGGGAGATCTTGAATTTGTGTCAGAGGAAGAAAAACGCCAAATTCTCGTTGACTTTAACAATACGAAAAGAGCTTATCCAAAGGATAAAACTATCCAGAAACTCTTTGAGGAACAGGTGGAAAAGAATCCAGATCATATTGCTGTAATTTTCGAAGAAAAGCGGCTGACTTATCGAGAACTGAACAATAAAGCCAACCAACTAGCAAGAACCTTAAGGAAGAAGGGCGTAAAAGCTAACAGTATAGTTGGGATTATGGTGGAACGTTCGCCGAAAATGATCATAGGAATCATGGGGATTTTGAAAGCTGGGGGGGCATACCTGCCCATTGATCCGGAATATCCAGCAGAAAGAACTAACTACATGTTAGAAGATAGTGAAACAAGAATTTTAGTGACGCAACAAAAACTAATTGAGTCAATAGCCTTTAAGGGAGAAATTGTCGACATTGATGATTTTGAATTATATGAAGAAGATACTAGAAACTTAGTAGCAGTAAACACCTCGCAGGATCTAGCCTATGTCATTTATACCTCAGGGTCGACGGGAAAGCCTAAAGGAGTTTTGACCATGCATTATAATGTAGTTCGGGTTGCCAAAAACACGAATTACATTGAAATCACTAGAAATGATGTATTGCTACAGTTATCCAATTACGCTTTTGACGGTTCAGTTTTTGATATCTATGGAGCATTGCTAAACGGAGCGAAACTTGTGCTGGTTGATAAGGAAAATGTAGTAGATATGAACAGATTGAGTAAGGTGATCGACCAAGAAAAAGTAACAGTTTTCTTTATTACCACGGCCTTGTTTAATACGCTGGTGGATGTAAATATTGAATGTCTAAAAAACATAAGAAAAGTGTTGTTTGGTGGAGAGCAGAGTTCGGTAAGGCATGTACGCAAGGCTTACGAATATATGGGAAGTGGCAGGATAGTAAACGCTTATGGACCGACAGAAACAACAGTTTTTGCAACCTACTATGAAGTAAATCATATAGAAGAGGGTCAATTGACTATACCGATAGGAAAACCGATAGCGAATACTCGTATCTATGTACTAGACAAGGGCGGAAAACTACAGCCTATCGGTGCTCCGGGGGAAGTATATATTTCTGGTGATGGTTTGGCTAAGGGATATTTAAATAGACCTGAATTAACAGCTGAGAAGTTTGTAGAAGATCCATTTGCGTTAGGTGAGCGAATGTATCGGACAGGCGACCTTGCTAAATGGTTACCGGATGGCAATATAGAATTCTTAGGACGAATTGATCATCAAGTGAAGATAAGAGGATTCCGGATTGAATTGGGTGAAATTGAAGCCGAGTTGTTAAAACATCCGGTTATAAAAGAAGCATTAGTGCTTGCTAAAAATGATGTAAGTGGCAATAGGTATTTATGTGCATACCTTATAGCTGAACAAGAAATTGTCATATCGGAGCTCAAAAAGTATTTAGAGCGAACACTACCTCATTATATGGTTCCGTCAGCTTTTGTACAGCTTGAAAAAATGCCGTTAACATCAAACGGGAAAATCGATAGGAAGACACTGCCAGAACCGCAAGGAAGGGTGCAGACCAAAATGGAATATGTAGCACCGAAAAATCAAGTGGAAGAAAAGCTGGCAGAGATTTGGCAGGATATTTTAGGGGTTGAAAAAGTTGGGACTAAAGATAATTTCTTTGAACTTGGCGGTTATTCCCTAAAAGTCATAACCCTTGTTGCTAGAATATGTGAGGAATTTGGTGTAGAAATACCTTATGACCAAATTTTTAAGAATCCTACGATATCAGAACTTGCAAAATGCACTGAAAAATCGGATACGGCTAGAAAGGTATACAGCGATTATATAAGGTTTAACGAAAGTAATGGTAATAAACCGAACCTGTTCTTCTTTCCTCCGGCAGTGCCATTGGGGCTGATCTATAGGCATCTAGCGGCCGAATTGGAAGAGTATACGTTATATTGCTTTAATTTAGTTGAAACTGAAGCTAAAATCAAAGAATATGTAAAAATGATAACTGGCATACAATGGCAAGGTCCATACATTTTGGCTGGGTTTTCCGCAGGTGGAATCTTGACAGTTGCGGTTGCAAGAGAATTAGAACGGCAAGGTTATGATGTAGCGGGAATCGTTTTGTTAGATTGCCAATATGTAAAAATACCAGAAGAGAGCATGGAACTTTTGATGGAACGTGTTGATGCCTTCATGGTAAATATGGATATATCTAAAAAAGAAAAGAAGAATATCAAAAAATTCATTCAAAATAAGACAACGAATTATTTAACTTATCTTAATGGCATAATTAACGATGAAAAAATTACAGCCAATATATATCAGATATATTCTCATAAAGAGCAGCAAAACTGTTCCAAGGCTGATGAATGGAGGCAGAAATCCACAGGAAAATATTTGGAATACAAGGGCTTTGGCACACATGATGCTATGTTAGAAGCTGATTATGTAAAAGAAAATGCTCAAATTGTAAAACAAATAGTGGGTGTCTTGCAACCAGAAAAATGGGGTGGAAAAATATGAAGCTCGTTCAACTGGCTGGCTTATATTTCTTAGGAACTGAGGCGTTTACTTCATCAAACAGCATGAGGGCAACAGTGGTTCTTAAGGAAAAAATTAATAATAAAAAATTGGTTCAAAGTTATAGAAAACTAATCTCTGAAAATCGATTACTCCAAACGAAAGTCATTGAATCCCCTGAAAAGAACAAATTTGAATGGGGACAGTTTTCTTCGGAAGAGCTAGAGCAATTACTCAAATTTGAAGAGTGGAAGCTTAGTAAAAAGTATGATAAAGATACTCTGTTAAAGGAGTATTACCCGACCAATACACGCCTGCCCTTCAACATATCTGTAGTGGATGAATACACGGTTGTTATTTGTATGAATCATATTATTGCAAACGGTAAGTGCTTGGTTTTCTGGATTCAAAAATTGCTTCAATATTATGAGGGGAATCAACCCAAAAGCATAGAAGAAAAAACCACAAATATGGATTTTTGGCATGGTATATTACGCATGAGGAAAAAGCTCATTGCTTTCCTATGGCTTCCAGTTTTTCTTACTGAATTTATGTGCAGAGCTGGCAAGAATGCTGGAAAGGACGTTGTAGACTTAAGCTATGGTAAAACTCCTGAGAAAAGTAATAACTATGCCACCAAGTCATATAGTTTTGGCAGGGAGGACACTAAAAAATTATTGCTGCTATGCAAGGCTAAAAAAATGACGTTAACAGAATATATCTGCGAAAGGGTGGTCAACGGTTTATTTCAGTATGTACCTGATAAAAAACGTGTTGCTATTTCAATGCCTATGGATATAGGTCTAATTTCGCCTTATTCACCGGAAAATGCCTATGGAAACTTGATAGCAAGTCTTCCGGCACAATTTTTTCGAGATAGAGAAATAGATAAGCAAGTTAAATCTGTATTTCGTTGGTTTAAAAAGGGCATTCCTTATAGTTTGGCATGCTTAGCAGCTACTGTTTCTATATCTTACAAAAAAGTTAAAACACAGTGGTTAGAGCAGAGTAAAAAACCTATACCAGAAAGGTCCCCGTTAGGGGACTTTTCGCTTACCTATTCCAATTTGGGCATTATATCATATCCTGTGATGGAGAGATTAGTCGATTCGATCTATTTCTCCTTTAAGACACAATCGGTCCTTTTGGTTTCCTCTACTATTTCAGGTAAGTTATGCATGAAAATAAGTTTATCAAAGGATCTCTATAATACTGAGGAAGTATTCAAACTATTTGATCAAATACTATCTATAGAATATTTGGACAATTCAAAATAAAGACTAAGGAGACGATCGTAATATGTGTAAAGTAAACTCGGGATTAATCTACAAAGAGTATCCAATGACTTCGTATCAAAAAGATATCTGGGTAGAGCAGTGTCTATACTCGGAAAAACCGATTTATAATCTAGGTGCATCCATAAATATTAATGGGAAAATAAATCAGGATATTTTAAATCAAGCAATTGATACGTTAATAAAAAATCATGACTCTTTACGAACGAATGTAATTGATAAGAATGGAGAACCTTATCTGAAAATATTAGCAGAAATTGCATATGAAGTTCCGTTTTATGATTTTTCTAACAAAGAAAATTCTAATGTAATGTGCTTAGATTGGATGAGAAAGGAATTTTTAAAGCCTATTGATTTTGGAGGTATTTTATTTCAATTTGCGTTACTTAAGGCTGATGATAATACCTACTTTTGGTTTATGAAATATCACCATATCATAATTGATGGCTTTGGGATAGGTTTAGTATATAAGCAAGTTATTGAAACTTATAACCAATTGATGGCGGGATCTGCAGACAATGAAAGAATAACGTATTCCTACACAGATTTTATTGCCGATCATCAGAAATACCTTGATTCCCAGACTTTTTTAAGTGATAAAGAGTTCTGGTGTGCAAAATACCAAACAATTCCAGAGCCGCTTTTTAACAGGTGCACTGATAATGCTGCTAGTAACGATAGTTCAGTGTTAAGTGATAGGATTACATTTAGTATCAAAAGGGCTGCTTATAATAAAATGATCGAATTTAGTGAAGCAAACGGTTGTAGTGTCTTCCACTTTATTTTGGCAGTGCTGTTTACCTATTTCAGCAGGGTATGTAATAAGGAAGAGATTGTTATCGGCGTTCCTATTCTAAATAGAGGAAAAGCAAAATATAAGCAAATAATAGGCCTATTTGCTAATATAGTACCTTTAAGAATAAATATAGGAAAAGATATAAGTTTTAGCGAGCTTATGCTTACGATAAAAAATGAACTTATGGAATGCTATAGACACCAGAAGTTTCCTGTTGGAGAAATATACAGAACGGTTTCTGAACAGAGTAAGGAAAAAAATAATATTTTTGATATTTCCCTTTCCTATATAAATCGTGATTTTAGTGATAATTTTGTCACTGCTAGTGATTATGACATTGTAAGCCTGGCGCATCAGCATGAGCGGAATGCCTTGACGATATTTGTAAGGGAGTATAGCGAGGATAGGGATATCTTATTTGATTTTGATTATCAGATTGGTGTATTTAAAAAATTTATGTCCATTGAATCTGTTATTGAACAGTTTAAATATTTGCTAGGTGAAGTGATTGAAAACAGTGAGAAAAGTGTCTCTGAGATAGAAATAATTCCTGAAGTGGAGAAACAAAAAATTTTATATGGCTTCAATAATACAAAGATGGAATATTCAAAAGAGAAGACAATTCAGGAATTGTTTGAAGAGCAGGTTAATAGAGTGCCTGATCATGTAGCTGTAGTTTTTAAAAATACAAGGTTAACCTACAAGGAACTGAATACCAGAGCAAACCAAATGGCAAAGGTTTTGAGAAATAAGGGAGTAAGGCCTGATAGTATCGTAGGTATAATGCTAGATCGGTCTATTGAAATTGTCGTTGGCATACTTGGTGTACTCAAGGCAGGCGGTGCATATCTGCCGATAGATCCAAACTACCCTGCGGAAAGAATAAACTATATACTGGAAGACAGCGCTACAGGTATTCTGTTAACACAGAAAGATTTAAAAGATAGAGTAAGTTATCAAGGTCAAGTCATTGATATTGGGGATGATATATACAAAGGGGACAATGAGAAACTAGAAAATATAAATAAGTCGAGTGATTTGGCATATATCATTTATACCTCAGGATCAACAGGGAAACCTAAAGGAGTTATGATAGAGCATAGGGGAATTGCAAATTTAAAGACCTTTTTTCAGCAGAATTATCATGTGGATGAGAAAGATAACATGCTGCAATTTGCTAGTAGTTCCTTCGATGCCTCCGTATGGGAAATTTTCACGAGCTTGCTGACGGGTGCAACGTTGTATATGGTTCCTAAGGAAACGATTAATAATCTAGTTGATTTCGAAAATTTTATTAATAAAAATGAGATAACGATGACACTTCTTCCACCAACCTATTTAGCTAGTATTGAACCGGCAAGAGTAACTAAGTTGAAGAATTTATTCACAGGTGGGTCTGCTATAACTAAAGGATTGGTTGATAAATGGAAGGATAGGCTTGTGTATAGTAACGCTTATGGGCCTACGGAGTCAACGATTATGGCAACTACTTGGAAATATAATGAGCAAGAATTGGGAGATAGTCAGGTGCCGATCGGGAGCCCGGTAAGTAATACGCAAATATATATTTTAGATAGCAATAATCAACTTTTACCAATTGGTTCGGCGGGCGAATTGTGCATCGGTGGAGATGGGCTGGCTAGGGGATATTTACACAAACCTGAGTTGACAGAGGAAAAATTTGTAGCTAATCCTTACCGAAATGGGGAAAAGATGTACAAGACGGGTGATTTGGCAAGATGGCTTCCCAATGGCAACATCGAATTTCTTGGCAGGATGGATTATCAGGTAAAGATAAGGGGCTTTAGGATCGAACTGGGGGAAATTGAAGCAGAATTATTAAAGTATCCGGAAGTTAAAGAGGTAATCGTAATTGATCGGGACGGTGAGCAAGGGGACAAATACCTAGTCGCATATTTTGTAGCAGATAGTCAGTTGACAGTAGATGAACTAAGGGAACATTTATTAAAAGAACTACCTGAATATATGGTGCCTTCCTACATGATGCAGCTTGATAATATGCCTCTGACTTCCAATGATAAGATTGACAGGAAAGCACTACCAGAGCATGATTGTGGTAGTGGATCTGGTGTGGTGTACGTAGCTCCAAGGGATGATAAAGAAAAAATATTGGTAAAATTATGGCAAGAAGTATTAAAAGTGGAACGGATTGGGATAAGAGATAACTTTTTCAATCTGGGCGGAGACTCCATAAAAGCAATACAGATATTGTCAAGACTAAATGCTTACAGGCTAAAATTGGAAATGAGAGATTTGTTCAAGCACCCAGCTATTGAGGAATTGGGTGCTTTTGTTCAAGAAGTAGCGCGTATAGCAGAACAAGGTCTTATTGAAGGTAAAGCAAATTTGACGCCAATACAGCATTGGCTATTTGAGCAAAGATTTGCAGAGAAACATCACTTTAATCAAGCAATTATGCTTTATCGACAAGAAGGTTTTATAGAGGAAATCCTAAAAAATGTATTTAGTAAACTGGTAGAGCATCATGATGCCTTGAGAATGGTTGTTAAAGAGGAAGAAAGTGAGGTCGTTCTGTTTAACAGAGGGCTTGAAGGTAACTTATATTCTTTAGAAGTATTTGATTTGCGAAAATGTGATAAATTTAGAGAAGTCATTGAAGTAGAAGCGAATAAGATACAGGCAAGCTTAGACCTTTCACAAGGGCCATTGGTTAAGCTTGGTCTCTTTAAGACGAAAACAGGAGATCAACTTTTAATCGTGATTCATCATATAGTCGTAGATGGTATATCCTGGAGGATTATACTTGAGGATCTTTTTAATGGGTATATGCAGGCTTTAAAGAAGGAAACAATACGGTTTGTCGATAAAACCGATGCTTTTAATGCTTGGACTGTTCAGTTATCTACGTATGCCAATAGTTGTGAGTTATTAAAGGAAGTAGATTATTGGGCGGAACTTGAACGGGTAACTGTAAAAGCGTTGCCTAAGGACCAACCCATTACAGAAAGAAAATGTGAAGAAACTGAAAAGGTGCATATAGAATTAAGCACACAAGACACGGAAAAATTACTTAAAGATGTAAATCAAGCATATAACACTGAGATTAATGATATTTTGCTTACAGCATTAGGATTAGCGGTTAAGGAATGGACAGGTGAGGAAAAAGTATTAATTAATCTAGAGGGACATGGCAGAGAAGAGATAGGTAATGAGCTTGATATATCAAGGACAGTCGGATGGTTTACCGCCCAATATCCTGTAATCCTGAACATGAGAAAAAAGAAGGATCTTGCATATAGTATAAAATCAGTGAAAGAAGGAATGCGGCGGGTTCCGAATAAAGGAATTGGCTATGGAATTCTAAAGTATCTAACTTTGCCAGAAAACAAGAAAAATTTGCAGTTTAACCTAAAACCCGAAATTAGCTTTAACTATCTTGGACAATTTGGAGAAGATACTGATAACAGTGCATTTAGTATATCGGATATTTCTGTCGGAAAGTGTGTATCACCAAAGATGGAGCAGCCTTATGCCATTGATATAAATGGCATGGTGACAAAGGGAAGATTGGTATTGGATTTTACCTATCATAAAACTGAGTATGATAGGGTTACAATTGAAAAATTTGCAGAAAGTTTTAGAAAAAACTTGGTAGATGTAACAATCCATTGTACAGCTCTTGATTATACAGAGATGACTCCTAGTGATTTCACCTTTAAGAACTTTACCCTTGATGAACTTGAAACTGCATTAAGCAATTTAAATACAAGAAACATAAAAGATTTGTATCGATTGAGTCCTATGCAAGAAGGCATGCTGTATCATGCAATGAAGGAAAATGAATCTTCAGCGTATTTTGAACAAGTGATTTTATCAATAGAAGGTAAGTTGGATATAGCTAACATAAGAGAAAGCTTTAACAAGCTTATCGAAGCATATGATGTATTTAGAACTGTATTTGTCTATGAAAAGATAGCAAAACCGATACAAGTTGTTATGAAGGATCAAGAAGTATCTGTAAATGTTGAAAATATTACTTGTTTGGCGGAAAGAGAGCAGCAGCTATTTATTGAAAAGTTTAAGGCGAATGACAAAATGGCAGGGTTTAATCTCCAGGGCGGTATGCCAATAAGATTAAACGTCATCCAAACAGGGGCAGATTCCTACAAGTTAATATGGAGCTTCCATCATATCATTATGGATGGATGGTGCCTCGGGATTGTTCTTAAACAATTTTTTGAAATATATGATAGCTTACAAGAAAACAGGTCACTGGAATTAGATAAAGTATATCCATATAGCAACTATATTAAATGGCTTGATAGACAAGAAAATAAGGGTGCGCAAACTTATTGGGAAGGATACTTAAGTGATTATCAAGAGCAGGTATCACTTTCTGGATATAACGGTGTCTTATCACAGGGCGGATATGAACAAGAAGAGTTCCGTTTTAGTTTTGATGAGAAAATAAAATCCGGTCTTGAGAATATAGCCAAGAAAAACAATGTAACTCTTAGTACGATAATTCAAACTATATGGGGGCTCTTGCTTGCAAGGTATAATAATACCGATGATGTTGTTTTTGGTGCGGTCGTGTCGGGAAGGCCTCATGAAATAGTGGGTGTAGAAAGCATGGTGGGGTTATTTATAAACACTTTACCAGTAAGAATAAAATGCGAGGGTAATCAATCATTGGCACAATTGCTGCAAGAAGTGCAATTAGCTGCGATAGAATCTGAGGAATATAGCTATTATCCTCTTGTGGAAATACAGGCAGGGACAAGTATGGGAGATGCTTTGTTTGATCATATTGTTGCTTTTGAAAATTACCCAATAGAAGAAGCAATAAACGGTAACTTTAGTGTTAATATAAAAGCGGCTGAAGCTTTTGAACAGACCAATTATGATTTTAATATGGTCGTTATTCCAGGTAGGGAATTAAACATCAAGTTCATGTATAATTCATTAGTTTATGATAGAGGATTTATTGGAGCCCTTAAGGCGCATTTCGAAACAATGATCTTAGGAGCGATTGGCAATCCGGAGATATTGGTAAAAGATATAGATATGCTTACGATAGAAGAGGAAAAGGTGCTTTTAGATACTTTTAATCATACGATAACTGACTACCCAAAAGATAAGACCATATCAGAACTCTTTGAGGAGCAGGTTAAGAGGACGCCTAATAATATAGCAGTAGCTTCTAAAGATCTGAAGCTAACGTATGGCGTATTAAATGAAAAGGCTAACCAACTAGCAAGGGGATTAAGAAGTAAGGGGGTAACGACAAATCATATTGTGGGAATTATGGCAGAGCGTTCTCCGCAAATGTTGGTTGGGTTATTAGCTATTTTGAAGGCAGGGGGAACTTATTTACCTATCGATCCTGAATATCCGTCAGATAGGATTAGCTATATGCTGTCGGATAGTGGGGCGCAAATATTATTAACACAAACACATTTGCTTAGTAAGACTGCTTTTAACGGGGTCATTATTGATTTAGAAGAAGAAAGATTATATCAAGGCGATGATAACAATTTAATAAGAGAAAATACCTCACAAGATGTAGCGTATGTGATTTACACATCAGGTTCAACGGGGAAACCAAAAGGGGTTGAGATTGAACACACTAGTTTAGTAAATCTTGTATTCTGGCATCGGCGTGCGCATCATATTACCTCTGAGGATAGAGCTACTCTAGTGGCTGGACCAGCGTTTGACGCTTCGGTTTGGGAGACTTGGCCATATCTGGTTTCCGGTGCGGGGCTATATATTCCCAATGATGAAATTAGAGTGTCAACGACAAGTCTTATTAAGTGGCTGCAAGATAACTTAATCACTGTAAGTTTTATGCCGACACCATTGGCGGAAGCGCTTTTAGCAGAGGAGTGGCCAAGTGAGATATCGTTAAGGACTATGTTGACAGGTGGAGATAAATTACATCGTCGGCCTAATGCAGATATGCCATTTACGTTGTTTAATCAGTATGGACCAACTGAGAATACAGTGGTTACTACTTGGGGGGCCATCAGGCCAGAAGGTGCAGCTGACACTTTACCATCAATCGGTCGTCCTGTGGATAATACAAATGTCTATATATTGAATAGATATGATAGACTGCAACCAATTGGTGCCCCGGGAGAATTGTGCATTTCAGGCGATAGTTTGGCTAGAGGCTATTTAAACAGACCGGATTTGACGGCGGAGAAGTTTGTTCCAAATCCGGTCAAATCAGGTGCGAGGATGTATCGGACAGGAGATTTGGTAAGATGGCTGCCGGACGGCAATATAGAGTTTCTTGGGCGAATTGACCACCAGGTCAAGATCAGAGGATTTAGAATGGAACTGGGGGAAATAGAAAGTCAAATATTAAAGCATCAGGCAGTTAAGGAAGCGGTAGTAATAGCTAGAGAAGATAAGCAAAATGACAAATATTTGGCAGCATATCTGGTAGCAGATCGTGAATTGACAGCGAATGAGCTTAAGGCATATCTATTAAAAGAACTGCCTGAATATATGGTACCATTGTACTTCACTCAGCTTGATAAATTACCTTTGACTCCTAATGGCAAGATTGACCGAAAGGCGTTGCCTGTTCCTGATGGATGGGGCAGCACGGGAGAATGTTATATAGCCCCACGAAATGAAGCTGATGGAAAAATCCAAAAAGTCTGGGAAGATATACTTGGAATCGATAGAATTGGAATTGATGATAATTTCTTTATGCTTGGAGGCAATTCGATAAAAGCAATACAAGTTGTAGCCAAATTGGCACTGGATTTTGAGATCGGGATAAATGATATTTTCCAATGCCAGACCATAAGGAAGATCTCCGATACAATAAAATACTCTAAAGATAGATTAAAGGCAACGATTGACGCTATGAGTGAAGCGAATGCGGCAAAGAATAATTTGATTAGCTTCGATGGAGCCATTCGAGACAAGTTGAGAAGATATAAAACTAAAAATCAAGTCTACAAAAAGGCCAATCTTTCTGAAACAGTTCCGTATAAAAATATTCTGCTTGCAGGGAGTACCGGTTATCTTGGAATACATATTCTATACCAGTTACTAGAAAATACTGATTATATGGTGTATGTAACGATCCGGGCTAAAGATGATGAGGAGGCAAAAGCAAGGCTGTGGGGTAAACTGGAGTTTCATTTTAATCTTAGCAGCAATGATCAAGATATTTTAAAAAATAGAATTCGTGTAGTCCACGGTGATTTATCAAAAGAGTACCTTGGTTTAGAATATACAAAATATATGGAGTTGGCAGACACCATTGATTGCATCATAAATTCTGCAGCCAATGTTAAGCATTATGGACATTACTCCGAATTTGATGCTGTAAATGTGAAGGGGAATCAAAGACTCGTTGAATTCGCAAATACGGGCAAGAAAAAAGCATATAATTTTGTATCCACCACCAGTGTAGGAAGCGGATATGTAGCTGGAAAAGACAAGCTTGTATTCACAGAATACGATTGTGATTTAGGGCAGAGTTCGGATAACTATTATGTAGCAACTAAATTGGAAGCAGAGAAATTGTTGCTAAAATCAAGAGAAGAGGGGCTGACGACAAATGTTTTCAGGGTTGGAAATCTTGTATTTGATTCTGCATCCGGAGTGTTTCAGGAAAATATAGAAAATAATGCTTTTTATAACATGATAAAATCGTTAATAAAAATTGGTTATTTCCCGCAAATGAATGATAGAAGTATAAATTTTTCCTTCATCGATTATGTTGCTAAAGCGATTGTATTGCTGTTTGATAAGAAAAATTTACAGAATGAAACCTTTCATTTATATAATAGTAACCAAATTAGTATCGTTTCATTGGCAGAACTTTTAAATGAAGTAGAAATAAATGTAAAAACAATTCCTGTAGATGAGTTTATACAATATTTGTACGAAAAGTTTGAAGATGAAGAAGCAAAAAGTTATATTTCTAGAATTCTCGTTCACTCTAATATGTTTTTTGAAGGGGCAAGTAAAACCTCATTTATGATACGCAATGAAAAAACAGAAAACATTTTGAAAGAGTTAAACTTCAAATGGCCTAAAATGAATGGTTTAAGGGCCAGATTGATGATGGATCACTGTAAGAGAGTTGGATTTATGTAGAAAGAAGTAGAAAAAATTTTGAGGAAGATTCATTGGAATGAAAAAACGGAAGGGCGTGGGAAAGATTGATACGATAGTATCGCCTTTTGACAGGAATTTTGGATTCTCCATGAAATCGTTGGATGATTATGATGAATTGAAGCTATACCCTGAGGAATTAGGAATTCTTAGTTCTAAAGCTGTACCAAAACGCAGGATTGAATTTTGTATAGGCAGGGTTGCGGCGCATAGTGCTTTAAGTAAAATAGGTATAAAAAATTTTCCTGTTCTTAAGGGTGTTCATAATGAACCCTTGTGGCCGAAAGATGTGGTCGGTGCTATCAGTCATTCGGGCGAATTAGCACTGGCTGCAGTCGCCCATAAAGAAGAGACTGCGGGAATTGGTATCGATATCGAAATGATAGATAAAACGATATCAGAGGACATCGTAAAGATAATATGTACGTCAAGGGAAGCAGACTGGGTAAATAGGAGGAAGGATCAGAAATTTGAAAGATTGTTTATGGTGTTTTCTGCCAAGGAAAGCATTTTTAAAGCTTTTTTTCCGATAACGAATGTACCTCTTAATTATTTTGATACTAAACTTATCTGGCATGAGGATACTGGATCTTTTTCAGGCCAATTGTTAACGCCAGTCGGCGAAGAGTATAAAGAAGGATATCTTTTTGAAGTGGGATGTAGAATACTTGATGAGTATATATTTACATTTATGACGTTACCTTTGCTTAACAAAAGATAGAGCGTGAAATATAAATAAAAGAAAAAAGCCCCGCATTAAATTTGCGAAGGGCTTATTTTTTGTAGCCTGATTACAAGCTAGAAGACTTAAAGCGGCTGAGAGCTGCAAGGGAGGATTTTATACGATGCTTGGGAATTTGCTGCCTTGGTTGGTGGCTGTGGATTTACCTCGACCAAAGCTGCAAGCGGCTGCGGTCGAGCTTACGGCTGTGCGTAAAGTTTATATGACTGGTGCCGGTGAATTTTTGGCACTAAAAGGAATCGATCTTAAAGTGGATAACGGCGAATTTGTGGCAGTTGTGGGCAAATCAGGTAATGGCAAGTCTACATTGATCAATATGATTACTGGCATAGATCGACCTACTTCTGGAGACGTTTGGGTGGCAGGTACACCAGTCCATACTCTGACGGAAAATCAGATTGCTGTATGGCGAGGGCGTACGGTAGGCGTTGTGTTTCAGTTTTTCCAGTTGCTGCCTACGCTTACAGTGCTAGAAAATGTGATGTTACCCATGGATTTTTGTAATGTCTACGATCCTTTAGAACGGCCAGAACGAGCCATGGAAATCTTAAAATTGGTCGGTGTGGAAAACCAGGCGGACAAAGTGCCGGTCAGTCTGTCTGGAGGTCAGCAACAACGGGTGGCTATTGCCCGTTGCCTGTCTAATGATCCTCCGCTTATAGTGGCCGATGAACCAACGGGCAATTTGGACCCGCGCACTGCTGAATCAGTTATTGAATTGTTCAGAGAATTGACTCGTGGAGGAAAAACGATTCTGATGGTTACTCATGATGAGGATTTAGCCCGCCGAAGCAGTAGAATTGTAACTGTATCTGAGGGACAGATTGTTCGGACATCGCCTGCTCGGGAGGGGGCTTTATGATCAGCTATATTCTATTATCCCCACGTTGGCGAAAGGTATGGACGGATATATGGGGCAATAAGCTGCGAACGCTTTTAGTGGTACTGTCCATCTCAGTTGGGGTGTTTGCAGTTGGGATGGTTTACAGTTCCTATTTGATGTTCCAACGGGATCTGGCCATTAGTTGGCGGACAGCGTCACCAGCTAATGCCAGCTTGATTGCGGATCCTTTTGATGAGGAATTGGTACAGGCCGT
>Ga0316600_10000457_pt1 | contig 19746 bp, 19 predicted proteins | sample OWC_soil_day5_CT_FD_207652 | JGI IMG/M metagenome (GOLD analysis project Ga0316600, IMG submission 207652) | Wetland soil microbial communities from Old Woman Creek delta, Ohio, United States - OWC_soil_day5_CT | ecosystem: Environmental > Terrestrial > Soil > Wetlands | place: USA: Ohio... | reverse complement strand
CATGGGAAACCGGGGCAACATCACCGCGGGCGACGTCCAGTGGATGACAGCGGGCAGCGGAATCGTCCACCAGGAGATGCCAAGGGGGAACGCCCGGGGACGCATGGGGGGATTCCAGCTCTGGGCGAACCTTCCCGCCTCCCACAAGATGATGGACCCGCGGTACCGGGACGTGAAGCGGAGCGAGATCCCCGAAATCTCCCTTGAGGGCGGGGCGAAGGTGAAGATCGTCTGCGGTCTGGTAAGCGGCGTGCAGGGCCCGGTCCGGGACATCGTCACCGACCCCGAGTACCTCGACGTGGCCGTCCCGAAGGGGGGGCATTTCACCCATCCGGTGAAAAGCGGGCACACGGTCTTCGCCTACGTCGTCGAGGGGAGCGCCTGGTTCGACTTGGAGCGGGAGCGCCTGTGCGGGCCGGAGAACCTCGTCCACTACGGCGAAGGCGACGCAGTCTCCATCACCGCCGAAAAGGCGCCGGTTCGCATTCTCCTCGTCTCCGGCAAACCGATCGGAGAGCCGGTGGCCTGGTACGGCCCGATCGTGATGAACACCTCCGAGGAGATCCGGATCGCGTTCGAAGAGTATCGGAACGGGACCTTCATCAAGCACCGATAAAGGATAGGACAGTGACGCCGAAGGTGCTCTCGGCCTCCCGGTTGCGGCGGGTCTTCCATGACACGATCGCGGTCGACGGCATTTCGTTCGAGGTGGGACGGAACGAGATCGTCGGTCTCCTGGGGCCCAACGGAGCGGGGAAGACCACCACCATCAACATGATCCTCGGTGTCCTCGATCCGAGTTCCGGGACGATCCGGGTCGAAGGCATGGACATCTCGGAGAATCGGGCCTTGGCGCTCGACCGGACGAATTTCGCGGCGGTCTACGCTCCCCTGCCCGGCAACCTGACCGTGTCACAGAACCTGCGCGTCTTCGGGCGGTTGTACGGAGTGAAGGACCTGCCGATGCGCATGGTGGAACTTCTGGACCAGTTCAACCTCAAGGACCGGGAACACGTCAAGTGCGGCGTGCTCTCTTCGGGGGAGCAAACCCGCCTGTCCCTGGTCAAGGGGCTGTTGAATCGGCCGCGCCTCCTGCTCCTCGACGAGCCGACGGCCTCGCTCGATCCCGCGACGGCTCGCGACATCCGCGCGAAGATCCGCGAGTACGCCGCACAGGACAAGGTAGGGGTGCTTTGGACCTCGCACAATATGTACGAGGTCGCGGACGTCTGCGACCGGGTGCTCTTCCTGTCGCACGGGAGAATCCTGCTCGAAGGGGACCCGAGGACCTTGCCGCAAGAGCACGGCAAGGAGACGCTCGAGGAGCTCTTCATCACCGTGGCGCGGGAGCCCCTCGCCTTGGAGCAGTCTTGAGAGCCATGCGATTTCACCGCACCTCGGCGATCGTCCTTCGGCAGTTTTACCTCCTGTGCGGGAGTCCGGTGCGCGTTTTGCCGCTCTTCGCATGGGTCGCCATCGACATCGTGCTGTGGGGATTCATCACCCGGTATCTGAACACCGTCGCCCGGGCCGGCTTCGATTTCGTCCCGGTGCTCCTGGGTGCGGTCCTCCTATGGGGCTTTTTCACGCGGGTCATGCACGGAGTGACGATGGCTTTCCTCGAAGACGTGTGGTCGCGAAACTTCCTCAACCTTTTCGCGTCGCCGCTCACGATCGGTGAATACCTGGGTGGCCTCGTTCTCTCGAGCATCGCGACGAGTTCGGTGGGGCTCCTCATGATGGTTGTATTGGCATCCGCGGTCTTCGGGCTATCCTTCTTCGGCTACGGACTCCTGCTCGTTCCGTTCCTTCTCGTGCTTTTCCTGTTCGGGATCGCCCTCGGCATCTTCGGCAGCGCGCTGGTGCTGCGGTTCGGACCGGCGTCCGAGTGGCTCGTCTGGCCCGTTCCCGCCCTCCTCTCTCCCTTCGCAGCGGTCTTCTATCCGGTATCGACGCTCCCGCACTGGATGCAGCAGGCTTCGCGCCTTCTGCCTCCGACTTACGTGTTCGAGGGGATTCGCGCGATCCTGGCGGGCGACGACTATGGGGGAACCGCGCTGGCATGGAGCTCGTGTCTTTCCGTGCTCTACATCCTGCTCGCGTCGTGGTTCTTCTCCCGCATCCATCGGAAGGCGGTGCGCACCGGGCTCCTCGCACGCTACAGCTCGGAGAGCGTAAGCTAGACCTCCGCGGTCGATCGCGGGATCGGGCGGACGCGCGCGAACTGCATCCGGCTATCCGGTTGCCCTCCCCGATGGAAACGCCAGCGCCCGTTCCAGGACCTGCTTCAGCGCCTCCAGGTGGAACGGTTTCCCGAGCATCCCCCGGAACCCGTGGGCGGAGTGGTCGGACAACACCGGGTCCGAGGAGTAGCCGCTGCAGACGATCACCCTCGCGTCCGGGTACAGCTCCAGCAGGCGGGCGCACGCCTCCTTCCCGCCCATCTTTCCCGGGACGGTGAGGTCCATGACGACCAGGTCGAACGGCGTCCCACCCATGGCGGCGTCCCTGTACATCCCGATCGCCTCGCTGCCGTCCCGGGCGCCCCGCGCCTCGCATCCCAGGTGCTCGAGCATCCCGATCTCCATGTCGCGGACCAGGTCTTCGTCGTCCATCACGAGAACTCGCCATTTTCCATCCGGGGCGGGTTCCCTCTCCGCCTTCACAACGCGCGGCATGCACTCCGTCGACGCCGGAAGGTAGAGGGACGCCGTGGTACCCACTCCCTGTTCCGATTCCACGAACAGGTTCCCCCCGTGGCTTTTCATGATGTGGTAGGAGGTCGTGAGACCCAGGCCTGCCCCGTTTTCACGGGTGGTGAAGTACGGATCGAAGATCCGTTTCAGGTTCTTCTCCGGTATGCCGACGCCTGTATCCGTCACCTCGATCTTCACGTACGGGCCTGGGTTGACGTAGGCCATCTCCCCCTGCCCGATCACGACGTTCTCACCCCGGATCCGGACGGTACCGCCGCCGGGCATCGCCTGCACCGCGTTGATCACCAGATTGCTGGTCGCCTGGGCGATCTGCCCGGAGTCGGCATCCGTCTCCCAGAGATCCTCCGCGATCGCGAACTCGCTCCGGACGCGCGTGCCGTGGACCGACAGCAGGGCGGAGTCGCGGACGACGCTTTCGAGAGAGATCCGCTCCCGGACCGGGTTCCCCCCCTTCGAAAAAACGAGGAGTTTGCGGGCGAGTTCCGTGGCACGGTCGGAGGCCCTCTCCGCCGCTTCCAGCCTCGCGACGGCCTTGCTGGCGGGGTCCAGGATCTGCTTCGCCAGGGAGATGTTCCCGAGGATCGCGGCGAGGAAATTGTTGAAATCGTGGGCGATGCCGCCGGCGAGGGTTCCCAGGGAATCCAGCTTCTGCCATTTGACCATCTCCTCTTCCTTGCGGACCTTCACCGACACGTCCCGGAAGACGAGGATCGCCCCGGCGATCCCCCCCGCACCGCCCGGGATCGCGGCAACGCTGTCGTCGATCAACTGCCGGGTTCCGTCCCGCGCGACCAGCACGTTCTGCTCGCCGGCCCTCGAATCGGCCTGCCGCTCGGCGAGGGGGGCCGAGAGTTCCTGCCCCGAGCGGCCGTCGAGTACACGGAACACCTCCCGGGCCGGCCTCCCGGCGGCATCTTCCAGGCTCCAGCCCGTCATCTCCTCGGCGTGCCGGTTCATGAACTCCACGTTTCCTTCCGCGTCGGTCGTGATGACTCCGTCCGCAATCGATCGCAGGGTGACCTGCGCCCGCTCCTTCTCCCGGGACAGCTGGCCGAGCGCCTTCCGGAGCGCCGCCATCGGAAGGATCCACAGGACCAGATACACGACGATTCCCAGGAGGACGCCGAGGAGGACAAAGAGGCCCGTGTGCAGGATCAGCGGCCTGAGGGTTCGACGGATCTCGATGGTACCGACGGGCCGGCCGGATTCCCGGATCGGGTGGGAACGGACGAGGACGGGACGGGGGACGGATTCTACCGTCGCGGCGACCACGTTCCCCGCGTTGTCCAGTACGCGACGGGAATCGCCAGCCTGCTCCTCGAACCGCTGCTCGAGCAGACTCATGATCCGGACGGTCTCGAACTCCCACATGTCGGGGTTCGCGCCGGCGATCCGGTTCATTTCCCGCGAGCACGCCTCCGCTTCCGTCCGCAGGGCCGATTCCACGGCATTGTAGCCGATGGCGAAGTGGATGGATGGCAGCCCCAGGGCCGCCACGACCGCGACGATTCCGGCAAGCCACCCGATGACCCGCGACAGGTCCCGGTCCTGCGGTTCCATGGACAACCGGACCTTCATCCCGAACCAGCCGGCCGGATTCACGGCAATGGCACGTGGCCGACCCGGGAGAGGATGGACCTCCCTTCCGGCGACCGCACGAATCGGATGAACTTCCCGGCGGTCGCCGATGGGGTCGGGCGGGTCACCATGTAGAACGTCTTCGTGCAGGGGTACGTTCCGTCCCGGACCGATTCCGTCGTGGGTTTCACGCCGGACAGGGAAAGCACCCGAATCCGCCTTTTCTCCGAGACAACGAGGGCGAGCGTGGTGGTCCCGAACGATCCGCTCGTCCGCTCGATCGCGTCCGCGGCATTCTGGTCCGTCGTCGCGACGATCAGCCCCTCCCTCTTCTGCGACTGTTCCACCGCGTAGACCATCTCCGGGGATATATCCCGCAGGACGATGGTGTCCGTGTCGAAGGCCGGGCGGAGAATGAGCCGCAGGGCGGTCCCGTCATCCCAGGTCGCCTTCCTGCCGGCATAGATGTCGATGACCTCGGCGAGGGTGGTGTCTGACCGATTCACGCCTGGGTTCACGGCGAAGACGAACGCGGTCCGGGCGTACGCCATTTGCCGCGGCCCCTGCGCCATCTCCTCCGGGCTCAACAGCCTCGCGCTGAGTCCGATGTCCAATTTCCCGGCGAGGACCGCACGGATGCCGCCACTGCTCCCGAGGCTCGGCAGGAGGATCACGTCCACGCCCGGCTCCGCTTTACGGAAAGCCTCCGCGAGGAGCCTCATCCCCCCGATGGCTCCCCCCGTGCCGGTGATCCGCAGCGTTTCCGCGCGAACGTACCCAGGGAACAAGGTCGCCCCGAAGAACAACGAGACGATCCATGCGACCGAAACGCCTGCCATCCTCCACGCACTCGTCACGAATGCCTCCGTACTCCTCTCGGAAAACGCGCCCACGCCAGTTCCGTAATTCTTATATCGGAATAATTCGTGGATTTCTTAATGGCTGGCCATAATGCAGGGGATGTGGGCATAGGAAGAAATCGGCTGCAATACCTGTGCCCCGCACTATCGCAGTATCCGGTGGATTCGATGGAAATATTCATGAAACTGTTTACGGTGAAGGTAAAAAGGATTTCAAAAATCAACGAGACCAAGTACAATCTGGTAATTTCGGAAACATCGTTTGTTTACGGCAATAATAACCAAGGGGGACGAAGATGAAACGATCGCACGCCGTCGCGGGAATCGTCGTGCTGTGCCTGGCCGCGCTTTGCCTGGGGGCGGGAGTCCGTTCCGCCTGGAGCGAGGTGAAACCGTTCCCCACCCGCCAGATCACCTACATGGTCTGCTTCGATCCGGGCGGGCAGTCGGACCGCGAGGCGCGTCGGCAGCAGCCGCTGCTGGAAAAGCTCCTCGGCCAGAAGGTCATCATCGACTACAAGATCGGCGGCGGCGGGGCGCTCGGATGGAGGGAGCTTACCAAGGCGAAGCCGGACGGGTACACGATGGCGGGGTTCAATATCCCCCACGTGATCCTTCAGCCGCTGCAGCAGGACGTCGGCTACAAGACGGAACAGATCAACCCCGTCTTCATCTTCCACAAGACTCCGCTGGCGCTGGCGGTGCTCGCCACCAGTCCGTACAAGACCATGGACGACCTGCTCGCGTACGCGAAGAAGAACCCCGGCGCCGTGACCGTCGGCGGCTCCGGCTCCTTCTCCGGCTACCACATGGCGACGCTCCGGTTCGAGAAGCTGATCGGCACCAAGCTCACCTACGTCCCCTACACCGGGGCGGCCCCCCAGATGACGAGTTTCCTCGGGGGGCACGTCGTGGCGGTCTTCGGCGCCTCGGACGACCTGACCCGATACCGGGACAAGGTCCGCGTCCTCGGGTTCGCCACCGAGAAGCGGTTCTCCGGTTTCCCCGACGTCCCGACGCTGAAGGAGCAGGGGTTCGACATGGTGGAAGGCGTCGACCGCGGCATCGCCGTCCCGCCGAACACCCCGGCCGACGTGATCAAGACGCTGGAGGCAGCCTTCATGGACATCGCGCGGAGACCGGAATTCCAGGAGGAGCAGCGCAAGGGCGGCTTCATCCCGCTGGCGATGGGTCACGAAGAGGTGAAGGAGTACATGAAGAAGATGACGGCCCTCTACACGGAGCTTGCGAGAGGGCTGAAGAAGTAGTTGCGCAGCCTGAGGAAGTGCGAGATCGTCGGGGGCGCGTTCATCGCTCTCCTCGGGGCGGTGGTGATCCTCGCGGCGTCGCAGATCCGTGGGGACGTCGAGGAGCGGCTGCCGCCCCGCACCCTCCCCTACGTCGTCGGCTTCTTAACGCTCGCCGGGGGGCTGGGCCTCGCCGTCAAGTCGTACCGGTTCCGCGGGGAGGACCCGGAGGTCCTGTGGCCCGAAAAGGACGGCTGGGTCCGGATCGGCGTGAACCTTCTCCTGCTCGCCCTCTTCACCGGGCTCATGGACCCGCTCGGGATGCCGATCACCACCGGGCTGTACGTCGCCGGCGCGATCTGGTACATGGACCGGGAACGGATCCTGACCGCGCTGCTCACCGGCGCCGGCTCCGCCCTGATCGTTTATTACCTCTTCATTCAGCTCCTCGGGCTGACCTTCCCGCTGGGCCCCCTGGGTCAGTAGGAGAAAGCGGTGCTCTTCTCCTGGGACCTGCTCTTTACCGGCTTCGTTGACGCGCTCACCTGGACGAACCTCCTCTGGGCGTTTGTCGGCTGCCTCGTCGGAACGCTGATCGGCGTCCTTCCGGGGATCGGCCCCTCCGCGGGGATCGCGATCCTGCTCCCCATGACGACGATGATCCCCCCGACCTCTGGGATCATCATGATGGCGGCGATCTATTACGGCGCCATGTACGGCGGCTCCACGACCGCGATCGTGGTCAACATCCCCGGCGAAGCGTCGTCCGTGCCGACATGCATCGACGGCTACGAGATGGCCAAACAGGGGCGGGCGGGCGCCGCCCTTGGGATTTCCGCCATTGCCTCCTTCGTGGCGGGCACCCTCGGGCTGGTGGGGCTCACCTTCTTCGCGCCTCTGCTCGCCAACTTCGCGCTCGCCTTCGGCCCCCCGGAATATTTCGCCCTGATGTTCATGGGCCTGAGCCTCGTCATCTCCCTTTCGGGCCGCGCCCTCCTGAAAGGGATGATCGCGACTGCCATCGGCCTGCTCTCGTCCCTCATCGGGCAGAACCCCCTGACGGGAGCCGCCCGCCTGACCTTCGGGGTGGTCGACCTCATGGCGGGGTTGAATTTCATCAGCATCATCATTGGGCTGTTCGCCGTGAGCGAGGTGATGATCAACGTGGAAGCGGCGGCGACCCACATCTACGGGACGAAGATCCGCGGGTGGATGCCGACCTGGGCGGAGATCCGCCAGTGCGGATGGACCATGGTCCGTTCGTCCGGGATCGGCTTCTTCCTCGGGCTGCTGCCCGGGTGCGCGCCCGCGGTGACGACCTTCATCGCGTACGACGTCGAGAAGAGTGTCTCGAAAACCCCGGAACGGTTCGGCAAGGGGGCGATCGAGGGGGTCGCGGCGCCGGAAGGGGCGAACAACGCGACATCCACCGCCGGCTTCGTCCCGCTCTTCGCCTTCGGGCTCCCGACCGGCCCCGCGCTCGCCGTCCTGATGGGCGGCCTCATGATGTACGGGCTCCAGCCGGGGCCGATGCTCTTCCAGACGAACCCGAAGTTCGTCTGGGCGGTCATCGCCAGCATGTACATCGGGAACGTGATCCTCCTGGTGCTGAACCTTCCGCTCGTGGGATTCTGGGCGCGGATCGCCCTCATCCCGTTCCCGGTCCTCGGGCCCCTCATCATCCTCTGCTCCGTGATCGGGGCGTACAGCATCCGGTTCATGCTCTTCGACGTCTGGGTCACGCTCCTGTTCGGGGTGATCGGCTACGCGATGCGGAAGCTGCACTTCCCGATCGCTCCGCTGGTGCTCGCTACCGTCCTCGCGCAGATGCTCGAGACGTCCCTGCAGCAGTCGTTGCTGATCTCCCAGGGCTCCTGGCTCATCTTCTTCAACCGGCCCATCGCCGGCTTTTTCATGGCCCTGGCCCTCGCCTCCATCGCAAGGGGGATCTGGATCCAGGTCCGCTCCCACGCCCCCGAAATCGCCATCGACGACGCGGACGAGTGACCCACCTTCGTTTTTTCTTGAGGCGTCCGGGCGGCCAGGAAGATCGTCCATCGGGCGCCGCTTGCGCTCCGTCGCCCCTCAGGCGGAAATCGCCCCGAGCACGTCGTCGGTGACCGACAGGAACTGTTCGGCGTTCGCCCCGGAGAACGGCAACGGGGGCCGTATTTTCAGGACGTTCGCGTTCCGCCCCGCGGCACCGATCAGGATGTGCCTCTCCCGGAGCCCGTTCACCAAACGACCCGTTTCTTCCGCCGCCGGCTCCTTCGTGTGGCGATCCTTCACAAGTTCGACGCCGATGTACAAGCCGGCACCGCGCACGTCGCCGATCACGGGGTACTTCTCCGCCATTTTCCGGAATCCCGCCATGATATGCGCTCCCACCCGGCGGGCATTCGCCATAAGGTCCTCGCGCTCCACAACCTCGAGGACCGCCATCCCCGCCGCGCATGATACCGAGTTCCCGCCGAAGGTGTTGAAGTACCCCGCTCGCCGAAGGAATTTTCCCAGGATTCCTGGCCCCGCCACCAGGCCCGCGACCGGCATCCCGTTCCCCATCGGTTTTCCAAGGACTACCAGGTCCGGGAGGATCCCGTGACGCTGGAACCCCCACATGGAATCGCCTGTCCGGGCGAGCCCCGGCTGGACCTCGTCCGCGATGTACAGCCCTCCGGCCGCACGGACGACGTCGACGGCCTTTCCCAGGAATCCCGGGGGTTCGGCGAACACGCCATCCGAAGAAAATATCGAATCGGCGATCATTCCGGCGAACCCGATGCCGTGCCCCCGCAACTCCCCGATCGCCAGACGGACGTCCTCGGCAAAGACCTCCCCGACATCCTTCCCGGCCCCCCGGTATCCGTCGGGGGGCGGAACCGTCCGGACGTGGGCGCCCACCGGAACCGCGGGACCATACGACGGGGAGATCTCCGCAGCGGCGAAGGTATTCCCGTGGTACGCATAGCGGGTCACGATGAACCCGGAGGCGCCGGTGACCTCCCTGGCCACGCGGATCGCCAGGTCGACACTTTCGCTCCCGGTGCAGGTGAGGACGACGTTCGACAGCCCGGGAGGAAAAGTCGCAAGAAGCTTCTCGGCGTAGGAACAGACGACCTCGTTGAGATAACGGGTGTTCGTATTCAGAACCGCCGCCTGCCTGGAGATCGCCTCGACCACGTGCGGATGGCAATGCCCGACGGACGGAACGTTGTTGTAGACGTCCAGGTAGGGGGTTCCCTTGCGATCGTAGAGCCAGACGCCTTCTCCCCGGGAAAAATGGACCGGATTGTCGTACGACAACAGCGCATGTTCTCCGAACGCACGCTGCCGACGTGCCACCAGGTCCCGGATATCGGACTCCAGGGCTCCCGTCCTGTCCGCGTCGAATGCGTTGATCGAAAGAATCTTCCGCACCGGTTTCTCTTTCAGTCCCTTTTCACGCGAAGCGATCGAGGTACCGCGATGCCAGCCGGCACGTGCCGAGCGTGTACCCGGCTCCTTCGCTCCGGGCCAACTCCGTGTCGGAATGGGAACCGATCCATGCCACGACCATCATCCTCCGGAGCATCAGGAAGGTAGGGATCTCGGCCTCCGCTTCCCTGGTCAAGGGAGCAAGCCTGCGGTAGCTGCGGACCCAGGAGTCGACAAGCTCAGGGGCGTCCGACCGTTCCTCCATGAACGTCAACGCCGTACTGAGATCGTACAGGTACCAACCGAACCCGCAATCGTCGAAATCGATGACCTTGGTCTGGTCCCCCTCGACCAGCAGGTTCGCCAGCCGCAGGTCCGCGTGCACCAGGCCGAACTGCTCCCGCTCCGAACCGAATCGCTCCAGCCGCCGGGCGACGACCTCCATCAGGCGCCCCAGCAGCTTCTCCCGCTCGGGATCCAGTCCGATTCCGTCCTGCCAGCGGCCCCAGATCGGCCGGGGACCGCCGAGCATGTTTTCGAAATTCCATGTCGGGCGCTTGAAGCCGGAAGGAAGCGCCCATGACCTGGAGTGATGGTGCATCCGTGCGGCGACCTCTCCCAATCTGCCGAAAGAGTCCGCCAGATGATCCTCGGGCGGCTCGGTGCCGTCCAGGAAGGTGAACATGGCGCCGAAGCGCGGCTCAGGAAGCGCGTCATCGCTCAGGAGGAGAAGCGTCGTTCCGTCCCTGGCGGGGACGGTTTCGGCGGTCTGCACGCCTGCGTCCCGCCGCAAGGCGCACATCCATCCCAGCTCGGATTCGATCGCCTGCCGGTCATGGTAGCCGAGCCTGTAGATCCGGAAAATGAAACGGTTTCCCGAAACGGGGTCGTCCACCCTGTAGGTCGAGTTTTCCGTGTAATTGATCAAGGTCGCCGTTGCCCGGGGCGACACCTCGTAGCGGGACAAGCACGCCTGGGCAAGGCGGTTCAGTTTTTCGAGCATGATCATCCCATCGCCGTCTTCGACTCGGGAAGGAGCTGGCCGCCGTCTACCGTGATGGTCTGCCCGGTGATATACGCCGCCTCGTCGCTTGCCAGGAACAGCGCGGCGTAGGCGATGTCCTCCACCGATCCGAGGCGCCCGAGAGGTATGGCCGCCGTCATCTGGGAGATATAGTCCGGACCAAGCCCTTCCACGCCCTCGGTTGCGATGTTTCCGGGAAGAATCGCGTTGACGGTGACTCCCGCTGCCGCGAGTTCCAGCGCGGCGGCCCGCATGAAGCCGAGTTGCCCCGCCTTGCTGGCGCCGTAGTGGCTGAGTCCGCTGATCGCCGTGACCGGACCGGATATCGAGGAGATGATGATGATCCTCCCTCTTCCGTTGCGCTTCAACTCCGGGAGGCACGCGTCCACCGACAGGTACGTACCCGTAAGATTCGTCCGGAGGACTCCCTCCCAGTCCGGAAGGGTCATCTCCTCGAGTCTGGCCACCGGGTAGATGCCGGCGTTGGCGCACAGGATGTCGATGCCGCCGTGGTGTTTGCAGGCCGCGGCCGCCATTTCCCGCGCGGCGCGTTGGTCGGATATATCCGCCGCGAAGGCAATCGCCGCGCCGCCCCGTTCCCTGATTTCAAGAGCCGCCCTTTGCGCATCGTCGATATTTCGCGCGACGATGAGAACCTTGCACCCCTTCTCGGCGAAGACACGCGCCATTCCTTTGCCGATTCCCTTGCTTGCGCCTGTGACGACGACAGAGCGCCCGGCAATCGATTTGAGCATGCTTGCCCCCTTTCCTTATCCGCCGCTATCTGCATATCTGTCGCGCACAAATGCCGCTGACGCAGACCGGGAACGCATGCCGCGTTCGAGCGCGATCGATCTACCGTACACCCGGCAACTGAGTTAATAATAATGTACGGCTGGAACTTGCCTTCTCGAAATTATAGTACAGGTTCCGCTGAACACTATCGAATCCGAACTGGAGGACCGCGTGGAAGAACGATTCAACCTGCAGTCGGCCAACTGGATTTCCTACGTCCTGGACCGGCGCAACCAGATTCCCGACATCGCGGATCCGAATCTCGTGCGGGACACGTTGCTCGTGTTCCTCGGAAACATCATCGACGGGATGTATTTTCACGAACAATCGAATTCGAAGACCATCGAGAAAGCGATCCAGATGAGGAACGCTATCCGGGCAAGGCCGCAACACCGCTACGATGATATCGTAATGGATCTCCGCGATATCTTCTCAAAAAGGGAGTGGACCGCGGTTCTCATCCCATCCGGGCTCCAGGAATCCCATTCCGCCGACCAGCTGTTGACATCGAAATTCTTCCTGTCGAAATTGTCCCGCACCATCAAGACCGAGCCGCATCTCATCCTTCAACTGAACGAGGCCCCCCAAAAGGATTTTGCCATTACGGACATCTACCCGCCCTTCCACTCCGCCCTGTCGAAATCCACCCGCTGGCCGGGCATCCTGCTCTGGCGAAGGAGCGACGAACCGCTGTATTTCCCGCTTCCGGCGGAAAAGCCCGAAGATGCCATCCAATGGATATTCTCAAGAACGGACGACCTCGCGAATACACCGGGACACCTCCTGACGCGTCATTACCTGGACGCTTTTCCTTCCTGCAGGATCCATCCGGGTTCCAGGCTTACATTGCTGCACTTGAGCGACACTCATATCGGAAGCAAAAATTCGATCGAGAGGATCATAAGAGTAAAGGAGCTTCTGAAGGATTACGTAAACGAAAACCGGGGCGATTCCTCCGTACGGTTTCTGCTGAGCGGAGACGTAATGCAGACACCGGACGAGAGCAACGTGATCTGCGCGAACGATTTCCATGATTTCCTGAAGGATCTGCAACCTCTCGGCCAGGATCCGATCTTCGTACTCGGAAATCACGATGTCAGAAAGAAAGGGGTGTTAAGGAACCGGGGGGCTTCCTCATCCCTGGTTCCCGCGATCCATACCCGAATCGAATGGATCCCGGAGCATCCTGTCGGGATTCTCTGCTGGAATTCCGCCGATGGCGGAAGGATGGCACGGGGGAAAATCGCGGGGGAGCAATACAGGATTATCGAAGAACGTTTGAATCCTTTCCCCGAAGAAGACACCAAACGAATACTGATCTCCCTGCTGCATCATCATCCGCTGCAGTTTCGCCGGATCGATCCGGAAATGCGCAGATTCCACATGAAGACCCTTGGGGCGTCCTTGCGCAAGTTCCTCGGCTCGGCGTATGAGTACGTGGACGGTTTGTCGAATTCGCGGGAATTTATCCGCTTCTGCGACTCCCATGGCGTGAAGGTGATCCTTCACGGCCACAAACACATACCCATCGCGGGGAAAATACCCGAACACCTGCTGGAAAACCGACCGATCCTCATTTTCGGATGTGGAAGCGCCGTGGGGAAAAACACGTTTCTTTACAGGAAACTGTTCAATGTGAACTATGAAATCTCAATGAACGAGATCGTCCTCGACTTCCAGACGCACCTCCTGTCGGGGAGACTGATGGCGGAAACACAATACGACAAGGGACTGGCGACGATGAAAACCCATCACGGATTTCTTTCACGGTCCGCCATCGGACCTCCCTGACCCCCGGTTATCGACCAATCGATTGCCCCCATAGCTATGGGAATATGGGGGCTTTCCGCACGAGCCTTCGTAGATAATCGGACGGGTCCGCTCACAAGCGCCTGGTGGCCTTCCCTACGGCAGCCAGAGGATGAGGGTCGTTTCTATCGCCGCCGCAACAATGAGGAGAGGGAACACGACGGCGAAGTACCGCCGGAAGGCATGCTCTATGTGAAATCTGAGGAGGGTGGATCCCTCCCCACGCATCCTCCGGACGACCATCACTCCGAGCCACAGGCCGTAGGATGCCGCAATAAGAAGGGCCGGTATCTCGAACACCCCGTACGGCAACACCTCTATCGCCGCCTTCGAGTAACCGGACACCTCGGATGCCTGGCGGTACAGCACGCCCAGGCCGAACGCATTGGAGCTGATGGCGAATGTCGGTACGATCCCCACGATCGTGCCGGAGATGACCACGAAAATCGTCGCCATCACATTCTGGACGAGGATATTGAAGAAGAGCATCCCCCCGGCAAGCCCCCGATAATTGCCTACAACAACTTGGAACACCTCGCCCATTTGCTGCCTGATCGTCGAGGGAGCCATGGTTCCAGCCAGGAAAGAGGCGGCGAAGATCAGGGTCAGAATCACGATGTACGGTTTGATGGTCCGGTCGAACATCCCCGCGAAATTCATTTCGACATCCTCACTCACGGATAATCCTGGCGTGTCGGACGGACGACGATGTCGCTGATATGCACATGAGGCGGCCGGGTGACAACGTAGTGTATGGCGTTCGCCACGTCAGCTCCCCGCAACAACGGACCGAATTTTTCATTGAAGCCGTTCAGCATCTCGTCGCTGTACCCCGCCGCAGCCTGAAACCCGCTGAGCACGATCCCGGGCTCGACCAGCGAAACGCGAACACCTTTCGGTCCCACCTCCCGCCGCAACCCTTCGGCCAGCGCATGCACGGCGAATTTTGTGGCGCCATATACCGCGCTGAAAGGAGATATGTGCCGCCCCACCACCGACCCGACGATAACGATATCCGCTGCCGCCTTCGGGTTGGCGCGTTGCTGCCCTTCCAGCATCCTTCGGGCCGCTTTCTGCAGCAAGGCGAGGGTGCCGATCACATTGATGTTCAACAGGTCCTCGAATTTCGACAGATCGGCGTCCTTGACCGATCCCCCCAAACCTCTCCCCGCGTTGGCGACAACAATGTCGGCCGGTGCGCCGAAACGCTCCATTGCCGCGGCAAAGAGCCGCTCCAGGACGGTGCTTTCGGAAGCGTCCCCCGCGACACCGCGGAATGCGGAGCCGATTTCCTTTTCCATCGCGGCCAGTTTCGCGGCGTTGCGCCCATTCCCTACCACTCCAAAGCCGGAGGACGCGAATTTCCTGGCGGTGGCCTCGCCGATTCCGGAGGTGGCGCCGGTCACGATCGCGATGCGCGAATATTTTCCGGACATCGGTTGCCCCCCTGTTGTCGTCAGCGCGGCTCCACTTCCCCTTCGTGCATGATAATGGAGATGGAAGCCGGGCGTGACGGGAAAGCGATCTTCCGCACAACGTTACTCGCCGATGATCTTGACCAGCACCCGCTTGCGCCGCCCCCCGTCGAACTCGCCGTAGAAGATCTTCTCCCACGGGCCGAAGTCGAGATCGCCCCCCGTCACCGCGACCACCACCTCGCGCCCCATCACCTGGCGCTTGAGGTGCGCGTCCCCATTGTCCTCTCCCGTCCGGTTATGGAGGTACTGCGAGACGGGATCGTGCGGTGCGAGCCGCTCCAGCCAACGCTCATAGTCATCATGGAGACCGCTTTCGTCGTCGTTGATGAAGACCGAGGCCGTTATGTGCATGGCGTTGCAAAGCAGAAGCCCTTCCTTGATTCCGCTTTCCCTCAGACACGTCTCGACTTGAGGCGTGATGTTAACGAATGCCCTCCGGGCGGGAACATTGAACCAAAGCTCCTTCCGGTAGCTCTTCAAATTCCACCTCCTCGGGCGTTCGGGCTACTTCGAAAAGGCATCGACCCCCGCCTTGGCCACCTGGGCGTCTTCCGACGACTTCCCACCGCTGACACCGATGCCGCCCACGACCTTCCCATCCATGAGGATCGGCAGTTTACCCTCCCTCGGGAGAATGTTGGGTAGCTCAGGTTTCACACCCCACCCCCCCTTGCCGGATATTTCCTGCCGATGAGATGCATGTCCCCTGGAGGGTAGTCAGGCCGCGAACCGCAGCACCGCGATGAAATGACACGCGGTGCCCGCGATGACGAAGAGGTGCCAGACGAAGTGGCAGTAACGGACCCTCTTGGCCGCATAGAACACCACACCCACCGTATATGCGATGCCACCTGCCAACAGCCAGAACAGACCCTCCGATGGCATACGGAGCCACAACGGCTTTATCGCTACCACGATGAGCCAGCCCATGGCGAGATACAGGGACGTCGTGAGTTTCGGATACCGTACCCCTCCTGCCACCGTAAGTACGACACCGCCAAAGGCCAGACCCCACACGATCCCGAACAGCGTCCAGCCCCACGTACCGCGTAGCACACCGAGGGTAAACGGCGTATACGTGCCGGCGATCATGAGGAAGATCGCTGCGTGGTCAAGAACCTGAAAAACCCGCTTGGCACGATTCCTTGGCAACGCGTGGTAGAGCGTGGATGTGAGGTACAGCAGCACCATTGCAGCCGCGAAGACGCTCGCGCCTGCGATTCGCGCTGCGCCGCCGTGCCGGACTGCGGAAAGAACAAGAACAGGGGTGGCCGCTACCGCCGCCAGCAAGCCGACACCATGGCTGACGCTGTTAGCGATTTCCTCCCCGCGGGACGGCGTACGATCTCGTGATGCGGGTGCTTTGCCCATGACGTTTCATCATAATGGAGATGGCCTCTGATGTGACGGGAAACCGGATGTTCGCCGGAGTGGAGGTGGAACGATCTGCAGTCGGTTCACCCTGTTCGAATCGGAAGACGGGATGGCATTTCCCGCGAGTAGCCGGGTCAATGGACTACCGTGTCACATTCGAGCACGTCATGAAGAACCTGGGATAATTCCTCTATACGATAAGGTTTCGGCACGATCCCCCTGAAACCGTAGCTTCGATAATTGGCCATGACCGGATCGTTGGAGTACCCGCTGGAGACGATGGCCTTGACGTCGGGATCCACTTCCCGCATTTTTTCCATCGTTTCCTTGCCTCCCATCCCTCCAGGAATGGTCAGATCCAGGATGATGACATCGAACGGCTGCCTGTCCTCGATTGCCTCCACGTACATCTCGACCGCTTTGGCGCCATCCGGTGCATACATGCTCGTATATCCGATATGCTCCAACAACGCCTGGAGGACGTCCCGGATGCCCTCCTCGTCGTCCATGATCAGAATCTTCCCTTTCCCCGCGGCAAGTTGTATCTCATCCTCCCCCTGCGCGACGACCGCGTTCAACGTTGCAGGGAGATAAATATTGAACGTGGCCCCGACGCCCACGGTCGACTCCACATCGATATGCCCCATGTGGTTCTTGATGATGAAATAGGCGGTCGACAGCCCCAGGCCGTTCCCCTTGCTCTTGGTCGTGAAATAGGGATCGAAGATCTTCTTGAGGTTCTTCTGAGGTATTCCAAAACCCGCATCCTCCACGGAGAGTTCCACATAATCCCCCGGACTCAGGGGTAGAGAATCCTGGTCGTCCACCTTGACGTTCCTCGCCTTCACCTTGATGACGCCACCCTTCGGCATGGCATGGTCGGCGTTGAACACCAGGTTCTGGATGACCTGGGAGATTTGCCCCCGGTCGACCTCCACCGGGAAAATATCGTCCGGGATCGAATAATCGCAACGTAGCCTGGATCCCGTCAAGGCAAGGCCGACGGACTCGTGGAGAATTTTCTCGATCGATTGGACTTGCCTGACCGGCGCCCCCCCCTTCGAGAAAGTCAGGAATTGCAATGTCAGTTCGCGCGCCCGCAGGCACGCCTTCCGGGCCTCCTCGATTTTCGCGAAAGCCATCCCTTCCTCGCTTCTGTGGAGAAGGGCCAGGGAGATATTTCCCATGATGGCCGTCAAGATATTGTTGAAATCGTGGGCGATGCCCCCGGCCAGGATTCCGACCGATTCCAGTTTCTCGGTCTTGATGAGTTCCTCCTCCACTTCCCGCTTACCCGTCTTGTCCCGAAAAACAATGACAGCGCCGATGATCCGCCCGCCCGGATCACGGACAGGCGCACATTGGGCCCCGATCACCCGTTCCGTTTCGTTCCGGGAGATCAGCAGGGTGTCCTCGGCAAGCGTCATCTGCTCGCCCATGCTCATGATTCTCTTTATCGGGTTTGAAAGAGACTTACGGGTCGTGCTGCTGATGATGTGGAAAACCTCCCACAGCGGCTTCGCGCGCGCCTCCTCTTGACCCCATCCCGTAAGTTTCTCCGCCACCCCGTTCATTCGTTCGACCTCTCCTGCCTGGTTCGTAACGATGATCCCTTCCTGAATGGAATGGAGCATCATCCGGGCGAGTTCCAGCTCCCTGGAGAAGGATTCCTGTGCCCGCTGCAACATCCGCATGGGGAAGAAGCGGAGCACGATAAAAACGATATATCCCAGCAGCATCCCCCCGAGCGCCGCCACGCCGGTCCTTATCAGTACAGGCCGCAGCGACCGGCTGATTTCGATCCGACCAACCACGGTCTCCTCCGCGCCGAGGAGATTCGCCGACCGTGCATGCACGGGCAAGTCCAGCGGTTCCGATCTCTCGAGAACGAGTGTATTCCGGCCGTCGAAAATTCGCCGAACCTCCCGATCCTCGTCACCGTGTTTCCCGCTCAATACCTTCCTCAACTGGACTTCCCGGAAACGCCACGTATCGGGGTGGGCGGCCAACAGCTCGGTAAAGGCGGAGGCCAGGACCTCCGCCTCCGTTTCCAGCACGATCGAACAATTCTGGTAGGATAAGTAAGAATATAACGCGGGGGGCAGGAGCGCGATGGCGACCGCAAGGCCAGCAGCCATCCGGTCGATAACCCGCCTTATCCTGTGGATATGTTCCATACGGTGCTGTTATCGGAAAAACCTACTGGAATCTTTATCGTTTTTGCATATCGATGCCGGTGTCGCATCTGCGGGGGAGAAGGGATTTCCGATCCATCTTTCCGGAAGATTCTGTTTGAAACGTCAGGGCGCTCCCGTCCACGCCTTCTTCACAGCGAAAAGGTGATCCCCGCCATCAGAAGGATCTGACCGAACACGTCCCCCTGTACCTTCACGTTGCAAGCAGCGCCGCCCGACGACACGCAGAAGATCTCCGTGTTGTCCGGCAGGATCGTCATGAACCCCCTCCCCTCGAAGCGAAGGCCGACGTGACCGGATATCGGTATCTTGACTCCGCCGCCCAACGAGAGGGAGAAGTACGTTTTCTGGTCCAGCCCGCTCCCGTGCGGGACGAAGTGCGTCGCGCCGAGCCCCCCGGAAATGAAGGGACGGACCTTATCCGCGGAAAACATGTAGGCCCCCCCCAGGTGAAGGTAGTGGATGTCCAGGTCGAAGAGGGTATCCCCGCCGAACGTCCCCCCGCCGGTGACCTTCGTCCGCTGGAACCCGTAGAAGAGTTCGTACTGGGTTTCCGGGGTGTCCGGAAAACCGAGGACGAGTCCGAAGCTCCCCCCCTCCTTGACGTCCAAGTTGGCGCCGGTGGTGTTGTCCGTAAAATTGCCGCCGATGGCGTAGCCGGCATACGGCGTGATCTCCAACCCCCGTTCCGCTCCCGCCTCCCCCGGGAACAGGAACGATGAAAGGAGGAGCGCGGCCGCAATCAGGTGAAGGCAGCCAAGTCCTCGGTGGATCTGCGGGGCGAAATACACAGCGGATCGCTGATTGGGGGTTTTCATTTTCCTACAATAACGCTTTGACGTCTTGACGTGAAGCCCTCAGGGGGACCCCCCGCACAAACCGCCGAGATGCCCCCCGTTCCGCGTTACTCCCCATCCGTCAGCAGATGCGTCTTCGCCAGATCCACCCATTCGGCGCCGCCCAGGAGCCGCGCGATCCCCTCCACCGGCAGACCGCCGTCCTGGAGGACCGGGCCCAGGCTTTCCCCGTGGAGCGGATGGAGGTTATCGAGGGCGTTTTCCATCCAGGCCCTGGCCAGCTTCCCCGAGAGAAGGTTCCGGGTATTCGCCCCGACCCTGGAGGATTTCACCTTCAACAGCCACCCCTTCCCGTACGGATCCTGGCGCAGGATCTCGGGGGACCGCTGAACCTCGTGGTTTACCTCGACAACCTCGCCGGCCACCGGCGACAGCATCGGGATCCGCTCGGAATCGAC
>Ga0316600_10000456_pt1 | contig 19747 bp, 15 predicted proteins | sample OWC_soil_day5_CT_FD_207652 | JGI IMG/M metagenome (GOLD analysis project Ga0316600, IMG submission 207652) | Wetland soil microbial communities from Old Woman Creek delta, Ohio, United States - OWC_soil_day5_CT | ecosystem: Environmental > Terrestrial > Soil > Wetlands | place: USA: Ohio... | reverse complement strand
TCAGGCTACGGATGCGCGGCACGGAAGCGGCCGCGGGTTGAGGCACTGCGACGCAACGGCCGTGCCAAGCGGCACCATGTCAGTGCAAACCCGGAGAAATGCCCCGAACGGAGGCTGGAAGGGGCTGCTCTGAGTTTCTAAAAGGGTCTGGAGCCGCACTTGCCCGCCTTGACTGCCTATTTTCAAGACATTTCTTGCGAAGGGAAGTCAGTCAACCGTCCAGAGGCCGGACAAAATCTTCCACTTTGCGGTTCCTGCGAGCGGCAGTGTTCAGCCACCGAGCATGGCCTTTCTCAGGTCGGGCTGCACTGGCTTGTCGGCCAGCCAGATGCGCATCAGTGCGGCATTGAAGGTTTCGCCGCCGATCGCTCCCTTGGCCTGGCCATTGAACGCGATGCGTGTTTCGCCACCGACGAAGTCCATCGTCACGACGTCGCCGGCCTTGGCCTGCCCCACCGACTTCATGATCGACAGCAACTGCTCGGTCTGCGACTTCACCGCCGCCGCCTGTTCGGCGCTGCTGGTGTCCTTGATGCCGTCGGCCAGGGCGCCGGCCAGCTCGTCGGCCGACAGGTCGCGCAGCAGATTCAACTGCACCCGGCGCGGGTTGGCGGCAAGCACGCCGGCCAGGTCGCCGGCCTTGGCCGGCAGGTCCAGGCTGGCAACACAGTTTGCGTCGGACGCGTTGATCGTGCGCAAGGAGCGTCAATCGCAACGCCTCCCCCGATGTCCAGCATTCAAGACCACGAGGGAGCTGCCTACTTCAACCGTGCCTCGATGTTCAGCTACTTTTATGGGACGTGATCAATTGAGACCGTCGGCCAAGTGGACGTTGGGGTGTAGCCTTGTTCGATGCAGGATCTTGGATCCGTTGTACCGCCCGTCAAGGAGGTGTCTTGGGAACCGCCGACCGAAGTCGAAGTGGTGGTCGAGGTGCCTCGTGGCAGCTTCCTAAAGCGCGGTTCAACTGGCACGATTGACTTTGTCTCGCCTCTGCCTTGCCCGTTCAACTACGGCTCGGTTCCAAGTTTGCTGGGTCTTGAAGGGGATTTGCTTGACGCGCTGGTGCTAGGCCCCCGCTTGTGTTTTGGCACGCACGTGCGCGTCAAAGCGTGGGGTGCAGTTACCTTGACCGACAGAGGCTTGTCGGACGACAAGCTGATCTGCTGTGAACATCAGCCGAGCATTGCGCAGATTCGCGCGGTCCTGCGCTTCTTCCACTTTTACGCCAAGTCCAAGGGGCTACTGAACCTATGGCGTCGACGGCCAGGGCGCAATGCTTGCGATGGCTGGTGTGCTGCCTCGTTCGCACTCGCACGCGCAAGACCGGTGATCGATGCGGTCCGACGCCCGCCGATACCGTTCTGACAAGAATCTGGACGTCTGCTTCCAGCCGAAGAATCGACCCGGCATCTGCGCGCATTGGGTCATCAAAGGCTGTCATGCAACCCAGTTCCGAATGTCGGCAGTCAGTCTGTCGCCGACATTCAACTTCCACACTTGCATGAACGCCGCGGCGAACTTTGTGACCAACAGTCCACGGAGCGCAAGGCCCACTGTGGGAAACGAGCCGCGGCGCACCGGCCTGCCGTCACGCCGTCGTGCGCTTCAACGCGGCACGAGCTTCGCCCCAGTGAGCTGCTCCTGCGCCTCGACCAGCGAGGGCACGAACTTCTTGCCGTGGCCCAGTGCGCAGGCCAGCACCAGCGACTGGTGCACCGCCTCGCCGACGACCGACGGGGCACCCAGGTTTTCGGCCAGGTGGGTGTAGTAGCGCACGTCCTTGCGCGCGTTGTTCAGCTCGAACTTCATGCCGCCGAGGTCGCCCTTGAGCGTCTTGGCCATCACCTGGAAGATGCCCGAGTTCACCAGCCCGGCCGAGACCAGCTCGACCAGCTTGTTCGGGTCGATGCCGGCGCGCTGGCCCACCGCAAAGGCCTCGGCGATGGAAGTGCACATGGCCTGCGCGATGAAGTTGTTCAGCAGCTTGATGATGTGTCCCGCGCCGGGGCTGCCAACATGGAACACGTTCTCGGCAAAGCAGCGCAGCACCGGCTCGAGGCGGGCGAAGTCGGCCGCGTCGGCACCGACCATAACGTTCAACTTGCCGGCTTCGGCCTCGACCGGCGTGCGCGCCAGCGGCGCGTCGATGTAGCGCACGCCCTGCGCGGCACAGGCCTCGCGCAGCTTGGCGGTGGAATCCGGTTCGCTGGTCGAGGTGTCGACGATCATCAGCCCCTGGGCCGCACCGGCCAGCAGGCCCTCGGTGCCCTGCACCGCGGCCTCGACCTGCGGTGAGCCGGTGACGCACAGGAAGACGATGTCGCTGCCCGCGGCCAGGGCCTTGGCCGAGGTCGCCTGCGTGGCGCCGGCGGCCAGCAGGTCGGCCACGCGCTCGGCGTTGCGATGCACGGTCAGTGCCAGTGGGTGGCCCTTGGCGAGCAGGTTCTTTGCCATGCCGTGGCCCATCATTCCCGATGCGCCTATGAAGCCGATGCGTTGCATGTTCAGTCTCCTGTGTTGTGGGTTGGCGCATTGTGCGGCGCCGCGGTGTCGACCAGGGCCAGCTTCTGGTACAGCGTGGCCCTTGAGATGCCCAGCAGCCGCGCCGCCGCCAGCTTGTTGCCGCCGGTGCGCTGCAGCGCCTGCCGAATGCTGCGCGCCTCCAGCTCGGCCACGGCCTGCGGCAGCGGCGTCCAGCCGTCCGGCGCTGCGGGCTGCGGCAACGCGGTGGGTGCGGCGGCCAGCGGTTCGCGCACCACCTCGGCCGGCGGCTTCACCGTGGCCAGCAGCGCGCCGAAATGCCGCGCGCCGAGGCTGCGGTCGTCGGTCATCAGCGTGGCCTGCTCCAGCACGTTGCGCAGTTCGCGGATGTTGCCGGGCCAGTCGTGCCGGGACAGCAGTTCCATGGCGTCAGCATTCAAGCTCTTGTGCGGCAGCCCGCTGCGCCGCGAAATGTCCTCGGCCAGCGTCTCCACCAGCGCTTCCAGGTCGTCGAGCCGCTCGCGCAGCGGCGGCAGGCGGATCGGCAGCACGTTGAGCCGGTAGTACAGGTCGGCGCGGAAGCTGCCCGCGGCCACCATCGCCGGCAGGTCGCGGCTGGTGGCGGCGATGACGCGCACGTCAATGCGCTGTACCTGGTTGCTGCCCAGCGGCTCGACTTCCTGCTCCTGCAGCACGCGCAGCAGCTTGCTCTGCAGCGCCAGCGGCATGTCGCCGATCTCGTCGAGCAGCAGCGTGCCGCCGTTCGCGGCCTTGAACTTGCCGTCGCGGCCCTTGCGCTCGGCGCCGGTGTAGGCACCGGGCGCGACGCCGAAGAACTCGGCCTCGAGCAGCGATTCCGGCACCGCCGCGATGTTGACGCCGACGAAGGGCTTGCCGGCACGCGCGCTGGCCGCATGGATGCCGTGCGCCAGCAACTCCTTGCCGGTGCCGGTTTCGCCCAGCAGCAACACCGTGCTGTCGGTCTGCGCCACGCGCCGCGCCTGGCGCTTGGCCTCCACCGCCGCGGCACTGCTGCCGATGAAGCTGGCGATGCTGTACTTGGGCCGGCGCTGCGCCGCCAGTTGCTGGCGCGCGCTGTCCAGCTCGCGCTGCAGCCGCGCGAACTTGGTCATCAGCGGCTGCATCGTCGTTTCCGGCTGATCCAGCAGCACCATGCCGAAGGCGCCGATGACTTCGCCATCCTCGTTGCGCAGCGGCAGCCGGCTGACCAGAAAGGTGCCCGCCTGGTTGCTGAGCAGGTCCACCAGGATCGGTTTGCCGGTGTCGACCACGTCGTTCATCATCGTGTTCGGCACCACCTCTTCGACCCGCTTGCCGATGAACTGGTCCGCGCTGTCGAAACCCAGCGCCGGCAGGAACTGCTTGTAGCTGTCGCTGATCCAGACGATGCGGTGCTGGCGGTCGACCAGCATCGAACCCATGGCGGTACTGGCGAACACGTCGAACATGCTCTGCGCCGCCAGCTTGAGCATCTGGTCGTCGGGCAGCGTGTTCATAGTGGCAGGTTGCGGTGAATGGCGGCGCCCGACTGTAGGTGGCTGCTTGAACACTGTCCAGATTTTGTACAACGTACGACTGTCAGACCGAGACAGGTGCCCATTGCAAATTGCGTAATTATGGAATTACGATGCCGCCGTGGTCGAACCCATCCCCCTGCGCGGCACCTCCCTGCACGACGGCGTGGCCGCGCGGCTGCGCTCGATGGTCTTCGAACGCCAACTCGCGCCAGGCCAGTGGATCGACGAGAAGGCGCTGGCCAAGACCTGGCTGGTCAGCCGCACGCCGCTGCGCGAGGCGCTGAAGGTGCTGGCCGCCGAAGGCCTGGTGGAACTGGTGCCACAGCGCGGCTGCAGGGTCATCGAGCTGTCGGTCGACGATGCCGACGACCTGTTTCCGGTGATGGCCCTGCTGGAAGGGCGCTGCGCGCACGAGGCCGCCTCCAAGGCCAGCGCTGCCGACATCGCCGAGCTGCAGCGGTTGCACGACGAGCTGGAGCGGCATGCTGCACAGCACGATGTCGATGGCTACTACCGCGCCAACCATGTGTTCCATTCGCGCGTGCAGGCGCTGGCCGCCAACCGCTGGCTCGACCGCACGACCGGCGACCTGCGCAAATTCCTGCGGCTGCTGCGCGGACGCCAGCTCAACCTGCCGGGACGCGTCGACGCGTCGATCAACGAGCACCGCGTGCTGATCGATGCCTTCGTGCAGCGTGACGCCGCGCGTGCCGAGCGCGCCATGCACGACCACCTGATGGCGCAGCTGCGCTCGCTGAAGCAGCTGCGCGCGATCGAACAACGCCAGGGAGCCCACCATGCTGGATGAACTGCGCGAGGCCGCGGCGCGGCAGCGCGCCAACCACCAACTGCGCAGCCTGGTCTTCGGCTGCAAGCGGCTGCTGTCCGAACGCGGCGAGACCAACAGCATGGCCATCGCACGCCAGCTGGTCGAGCGCATCGACACCTTGCCCGATGACCAGCTCGGCGCCTTCTTCGACTACCTGAGCCTGCAGCTCAGCCCCGACCCGAAGAAGGTGCTGCAGGCCGCGCAGGCCTATGCCGAACAGCCGAACGCCAGCCACCTGATCGCGCTGACGCAGGTGGCCGAGCCGCCGCGCCAGGAGCTGCTGCGCCGGCTCAATCGAACGCCCGGTGGCACCGCCACGCTGGTGCGCATGCGCCGCTCGCTGCTGCAGCGGCTGCCGAAGCAGCCCGAGCTGATGGCGCTCGAAGCCGACCTGCTGCACCTGTTCAGTTCGTGGTTCAACCCCGGCTTCCTGCAGATGCGCCGTGTCGACTGGAACTCCCCGGCCAAGCTGCTGGAAAAGATCATCCACCACGAGGCAGTGCATGCCATCGACGGCTGGGACGACCTGCGCCGCCGCCTGCAACCCGACCGACGCTGCTTTGCCTTCTTTCACCCGCAGCTGCCCGACGAGCCGCTGATCTTCGTCGAGGTGGCGCTGCTGCCGGACATGCCGGCGGCCATCGCGCCGCTGATCGACAAGGCCAGCACGCCGCTGACGCCCGAGCGTTTCCGCGTCGCCGCCTTCTACAGCATCAGCAACTGCGAGCCGGGGCTGCGCAACGTGTCGCTGGGCAACTTCCTGATCAAGAGCGTGGCCGAGCAGCTGCAGCGCGAGCTGCCGCGCATCAAGACCTTCTGCACGCTGTCGCCGGTGCCCGGCCTGGCCGCCTGGCTGCTGCGCGAGCCGGATTTCGCGGCGCTGCCCCACCTGCGCCGCCATGCCGCTGCCGACTTCGAGGCCGCGCGCCAGCACCTGCTCAAGCTGTGTGACGGCGACCTGGCGGCCTTGCAGCGCGCAGCCACGCACGAACGCATGGACAAGGAATCGACGGCTGCACTGCTGACGCTGTGCGCGGCCTACCTGCTGCATCTGTCGCCCACGCCCGAGGGCGATCCGGTGGCGCGCTTTCACCTGGACAATGGCGCGCGGCTGGAGCGGCTCAATGCGCATGGCAACATGTCGGGCAAGGGGCTGAAGCAGTCCTTCGGCATCATGGTCAACTACCTGTACGACCTGGACAAGGTCGAAGCCAGCCACGAGAAGTTCAAGCAGGGTGAGGTGGCGCGCTCGCGCGCCGTGCACACCGTGATGTAGATCCCCAACCACAACGACCGGAGACCGCATGAAGACGTCGCACACCCCCACGCCACGCCGCGCGCTGCTGCTGGCCACTGCGCTGGCCCTGGCCAGCCCGCTGGCGCTGGCACAGAGCAACTGGCCGACCAAGCCGGTGACCCTGGTGGTGCCCTTCCCGGCCGGCGGCGGCACCGATGCCTTCGCGCGGCCGCTGGCCGCGGTGCTGACCAAGAACCTGGGCAAGCAATTCATCATCGACAACAAGGGCGGAGCCGGCGGCACCGTCGGTGCCGGCGTGGCCGCGCGTGCGGCACCCGACGGCTACACGCTGTTCGTGGGCGCCGTGCACCATGCGATCGCGCCGTCGATGTACCCGAAGCTGGACTACAACATCGAGACCGACTTCGTGCCCATCGGCATGGTCTCCAGCGTGCCGCAGGTGATCGTGGTGCATGCACAGCGCGTGCCGGTGTCCGACCTGAAAGGCCTGCTCGAGTACCTGCGCAAGAACCCGGGCAAGCTGAACTACGCCTCGGCCGGCAACGGCACCAGCCACCACCTGGCCGGCGAGCTGTTCAAGCTGCAGACCAACACCTTCATCACCCACATCCCCTACCGAGGCGCCGGCCCGGCGCTGCAGGACCTGATCTCCGGCCAGGTGGACATGATGTTCGACGGCCTGGGTTCGTCGGCAGCGCACATCAAGGCCGGCCGCATCAAGGGCCTGGCGGTGGCTTCCGACAAGCGCGCGCCCGGCTTCCCCGACCTGCCGGCCACCGCCGAGCTGGGCCTGGCCAGCTACCAGGTGGCCACCTGGTACGGGCTGTGGGCGCCGAAGGGTACGCCGAAGGAGGTGGTCGAGCGCATCCAGGCCGAGCTGCGCAAGGCGCTCAACTCCGAGGAGATCGTCGCCGCGTGGCGCGGCATCGGCTCGACCACGCCCGACCTGTACGGCGAGGCCTATGGCCGCTTCGTCAGCGGCGAGGTCAAGCGCTGGGCCGAGGTGGTCAAGTCCTCGGGCGCGAAGCTGGAGTGAGTGTCTGAACCTCGAATCGCCGACATGAAGAACAACAACCTCTTCGCTGCGTTGCACGCGGCCTTTCCCACGGACCTGGACCGCACTGCGATCGAAACCGCGGACGGCCCCGGGGCGCCGCTGTACTACCGCTGGCGCGACCTGGAGCGCGGCACGGCCATGCTGGCCAACCTGCTGCGGTCGCTGGACCTGCCCGCAGGCGCGCGCATCGCGGTGCAGACCGAGAAGAGCGTCGAGGCGCTGATGCTGTATCTGGCGGTGCTGCGCGCGGGCTATGTGTACCTGCCGCTGAACACCGCCTACCAGGCCGGCGAGATCGAATACTTCATCGGCAACGCCGAGCCCAGCGTGGTGGTGTGCTCGGGCAGGAACTTTGGCTGGGTCAGCAAGCTGGCCTTCAAAGCCGGCACGGGGAACGTCTTCACGCTCAACGACGACCGCAGCGGCAGCCTGCTCGACCGCGCCGCGCTGATGAGCGACCGGCACGAGGTGGCGCAGCGCAGTGACGACGACCTGGCCGCGATTCTCTACACCAGCGGCACCACCGGGCGCAGCAAGGGCGCAATGCTGACCCATGCCAACCTGCTGAGCAACGCGCTCATGCTCAAGGACTACTGGGGCTGGCGCGCCGACGACGTGCTGATCCACGCGTTGCCGATCTTCCATGTGCACGGCCTGTTCGTGGCCTCGCACGGCGCGCTGCTGGCCGGCGCGAAGATGATCTGGTTCGCGAAGTTCGACGCGCGCAAGGTGATCGAGCGGCTGCCCGAGGCCACCGTCTTCATGGGCGTGCCCACGCTGTACGTGCGCATGCTGGCCGAGCCCGGGTTGAGCCGGCAAAGCTGTGCGCACATGCGGCTGTTCATCGCCGGCTCGGCGCCGTTGCTGCTGGAAACCTTCAATGAATGGACCGCGCGCACCAGCCACACCATCCTCGAGCGCTACGGCATGAGCGAGACCGTCATGCTCAGCTCCAACCCCTACGACCCGGCGCAGGGCGAGCGGCGCGGCGGCACAGTCGGCTTGCCGCTGCCGGGCGTGGGCCTGCGCATCCGCGACGACAAGGGCCATCCGCTGCCGGCCGGCGAGATCGGCCACATCGAGGTCAAGGGCCCGAATGTCTTCAAGGGTTACTGGCGCATGCCGGAGAAGACCGCCGACGACTTCACCACCGACCTGTGGTTCAAGACCGGCGACGTCGGCAAGATCGGCAGCGACGGCTACGTGACCATCGTCGGCCGCAGCAAGGACCTGATCATCAGCGGCGGCTACAACGTCTATCCGGCCGAGATCGAGGGCTATGTCAATGAAATGCCGGGCGTGGCCGAATCGGCGGTGATCGGCGTACCCCATGCCGACTTCGGCGAGGCCGTGGTCGCAGTGGTGGTGCGCAAGCCCGGCGCAGCGCTCGACGGCGCGACCATCGGTGCCGAGCTGAAGACCCAGATCGCCAACTTCAAGGTGCCGAAGGCGGTGTTCGTGGTCGACGACCTGCCGCGCAATGCCATGGGCAAGGTGCAGAAGAACCTGCTGCGCGAGCAGCACAAGGCCTTGTTCACCGGATGAGCGGCGTACCCGAGGCGGACGCAACCGATCGCTGCCCGCGCTGCGGCGGCAGCTTCCATTGCGGCATCGACGACGCCGGTCCTTGCGCCTGCACCCGCATCACGCTCGACGCGGCCACGCAGCAGCAGTTGCGCGAGCGCTACGCCGGTTGCCTGTGCCTGCGCTGCCTGCAGGCCCTGGCCGAGGGCGCAGCGCCCTGAGGCCGGCAGGACCTGCTCGCGCCGGCCGGGCGATTGCGCCGACAATAACGCGCATGGCACCGGCGCAACCTCCCCTTCGATGCAGGCGCTGAAGTACCTTGCGGGGTACCCGTCGCATTGGCTCGCGGCCGCGCAGCAGTTGCTGGAGCAGGGCCGTGTCGGCGAGGCGATGGCCCAGCGCCACGGGCCGGCGCATGGCCTGCGCACCGACGGGGCGTTGTACGACTTCGTCGCCGAACAGAAAGCCCGCTTCCTGCGCCACGCCGGCCCGATCAGCAAGGTGGCCTATGACGCGAAGCTGCAGCCGGTGCAGCACGCATTGGGCCTGCACACGCGCATCTCGCGTGTCCAGGGCGGCCGGCTCGCGGCGCGGCGCGAGATCCGCGTGGCCAGCGTGTTCCGGCAGGCGCCGGCGCCGTTCCTGCGCATGGTCGTCGTGCACGAGCTGGCGCACCTGAAGCATGCCGAGCACGACAAGGCGTTCTACGCGCTGTGCACGCACATGGAGCCGGACTACCACGCACTCGAGTTCGATTTGCGGCTGTGGCTGTGCAGCCTGGAAGCCGCCACGCCGCACGACACCGTTGCGCCTGCACCGATGCACCTGGCCAGCGGGTGCGCCTGAACTCCGCGCGGCGGCACGCGGGCCGTTCATGCCAACACGCCGCGCCGTCCACGGAGTCCGCCGCACGCCCGCTGGCACAGCTGAAAGGCCTCAAGCGGCAGCTGATCGAACGCCATGTGCGGCCCGATGACCGCCGCGGCCTGGCCGCTGTCGCCCTGACGCTGTTGCCGATCGGCGCGCTGGGTGTGGCGGCCTGGCTCGGCAGCTCGGTGTCCTTCGCGCTGACCGCGGCGATCACGCTGCTGACCAGCCTGTTCCTGCTGCGTGCCTTCGTACTGATGCACGAGTGCGGCCACGGCAGCCTGTTCCGCAGCGGAAGGCTCAACCGCGGCTTCGGCTTCGCACTGGGCGTGCTTACCGGCATGCCGCAGTACGTGTGGTCGCAGCACCACCAGTTCCACCATGCCCACAACGGCAACTGGGACCGCTACCGCGGCCCGCTGAACATCGTGCCGGTGAGCGAGTACGCCGCCATGAACGTCACACAGCAGCGCCGCTACCGCAATGCGCGCAGCATCTGGCTGGCGCCGCTGGCCGGCTTCCTGTACGTGGTGCTGAACCCGCGGCGCAACTGGCTGAAGGGCGGCGTCGGGTTGCTGCGCCACCTGGGGTCGAAGCGACACGCGCAGCGCGGCATGCCGCTCGGCGAGCGCATCGCGGCCTTCGAGACGCCCTGCTGGTCGTCGCCGCAGGAGTTCCGACACATGAGCTGGAACCACGCGGTGCTGCTGCCGCTGTGGGGCCTGATGGCCTGGCTGGTGGGTCCGGGGCTGTTCGTCGGCTTCTACATCGTCGCCGCTTCGCTGGCCGGGGGTGCGGGGCTGCTGCTGTTTTCGGTGCAGCACAACTTCGAGCAGTCGCATGCCAGCGGCAACGAGGGCTGGGATTACACCCGCGGGGCGATCGAGGGCACCAGCTTCCTGAGCCTGCCGCCGTGGCTGAACTGGATGACCGCCAACATCGGCTACCACCACATCCACCACCTGTCGGCAAGGATTCCGAGCTACTGCCTGGTGGAGTGCCACGACGAATACGCCGGGCTGTTCACCGGCGTGACCCGCATCCGCCTGGCGCAGGTGCCCGCGGCGCTGAAGTACATCCTGTGGGATACGGCCACCCAGCGCATCGTCTCGGTGGCCGACTACCAGGCCGGGCTGCAGCCGGCCTGACTGGCCCGTCAGCCGCACACCCCCACGTAGCCGCAGGCGGTGCAGAAATCGCAGCCGTCCTTGTGGATCAGCGTGCTGTTGCCGCATTCCGGGCAGGGTGCACCGGCCATCGGCGCGATGGCCTCGCCAGCCGTGGCCTTGCGTGCCTTCGGCGCCTGCAGGATGCCCATTTCGCGCAACGGGAAACCCTGCTCGTCGAGCACGCCGAGCATGGCGTAGCGGTGGATCATCAGCCGCGCCACGTAGGCCACGGTGGAAGGCCACACCTGCTGGCGCCGCTCGCCCGGCACGGGGGCCATGAAGTGACCCAGCGGCTCGCCCACGTTGAGCAGCTTGCGCAGCTTCATGCCGATCCAGGCCGGGTCGATGACGCGCATGTCCAGCGACAGCAGCCGCGCCAGGCCGTCCAGCGCACGCGGGTAGTTGCCCGAGAAACCTAAAGCGCAAGGCCGCGTGATCAGGCTGCCTTCGCCCGAGGGCAACTGCACTTCCTTCAGCGTGACGGTGAAGGCCTCGCCGGTGGCCGGGTTGTTGACATCCACTGCCCAGGCCAGCGTGCCCGAGGCGGTGGTGCGCGGCTCCTCGCGGCTGAACATGGCATCCAGCACCGGCGTGTGCCCGCCTTCCTGCAGCGCGCCGAGCTGCTCGCAGCGCCAGCGGATCACCGCCGCGGTGGCCGCCACCACACCGGGGAACAGGCGCTTCTCGCCATGCGGCGGGAAAGGCATCTCGAAGGCGCGCTCCTCGGCCACGGTGGCCAGCGCGTCGAGCTTGAGCTTGAGCCATTGCGGGTCGTTGGCGCGCATGTCCATCGACAGTGTCTTGGCCATCGCCGCCAGGCCGCGCGGCTGTTCGGCGCCGTTGACCCAGACCTCGAAGGGCAGCGTCTTGCCGAACAGGCCCATGTCCGGCCCGGCCTCGGCCGGCAGTTCGCCGACGAAGAGCGCGAACTCGCCATGCGGGTGTTGGATCATGAAGCTCCAGGCCGGGTTGCCGGCCGCCAGGTCGGGGCGGCTGGGCCAGCGCAGAGAGGTCAGCACTGGCGCCGGCAGGCGCTCGAGCTTCAGGCGCTGGTTGGCGCCGTCGGTGGTCAGCGGCTCGGGCAGCATGGACTTGGGCGCGTCGACGCTGAGCACCGAACCGAGCACCTTGTTCGGCCGGTAGGTGGCCAGGCCCTTCAGCCCCGAACGCCAGGCTGTCAGGTACAGGTCCTGGAACTCGGCGTAGGGGTAGTCCTCGGGCACGTTGACGGTCTTGCTGATCGAGGTGTCGATGTACGGCGCCACCGCCGCGACCATGGCCGCATGCGCGCGCGCCGACAGCTCCAGCGCCGAGACGAAGGACGCCGGCAGCGGCGCATCGGCGCCCTTCAGGTGGCGGTACAGCCGCCAGGCATGGTCTTCGACCGCGAACTCCTTGAAGCTGCCGTCGCCTTCGCGCTTCTTGCGCGTGTAGCTCCAGCTGAAGGCCGGCTCGATGCCGTTGCTGGCGTTGTCGGCGAAGGCCAGGCTGATGGTGCCGGTGGGCGCGATCGACAGCAGATGCGAGTTGCGCAGCCCGTGCTGGCGGATGCGCTCCTTCAGCGGCTGCGGCAGGCGCGAGGCGAAGGTGCCGGCGCTGAGGTACAGGTCGGCATTGAACAGCGGGAAGGCGCCGCGCTCGCGCGCCAGCTCCACCGAGGCGCCATAAGCCGCATCGCGCATCACCTCGGCGATGCGCCGTGCCCGGTCGCGCGCGGCATCGCTGTCATAGTGCAGGTTGAGCATGGCCAGCGCATCGCCCAGCCCGGTGAAGCCCAGGCCGACGCGGCGCTTGTGCATGGCTTCCTGCTGCTGCTGCGGCAAGGGCCAGACGGTGGCGTCGAGAACGTTGTCGAGCATGCGCGTGGCGACCGTCACCGCCTCGACCAGCGCGGCCTCGTCGAAGGCGGCGTCGTCCTCGAAGGGCCGTGTCACGAAGTGCGTCAGGTCGATGCTGCCCAGGCAGCAGCAGCCGTAGCTCGGTAGAGGCTGCTCGCCGCAGTTGTGAGCCATCAGGCCATTGGCGTCGAAGGCATGCACGTCCTCGATGGTCGCGTCGTAGACGACGGCTTCGCCATCGGGCTGCGTGGATTCGACAGTCGCCACGAATCGGTCTCGGTTGAGGCGGCGCTGGTAGGCCGCCAGCAGCTCCTCCAGCCTGACTGCCTTGCCGGTGTCGGCGAAGCCGATGCGATCGGCATACACACGCAGGTTGTCGCCGCTGATCACCAGTTCGTGCACCGCCTTCTGCGCATACTCGCGCTGGCCGCCCTTGCCGTCGGGCATATGCTTGCGTCCTTCCGCGTGGCGCTCACGGTAGATCGTGCTGTTGATACCCAGGCGCAGCAGCATGCGCTGCGCCGCTTCGAGCAAGCGCAGGTCCGACTGTGTGAGGCGGATGCTGACGCCCTTGTCCTGCGAGCCCTGCACCGAGCCGTCCGCATCGAACAGGCCACGCAGCAGCCCGCAATGGAAGTCGGAGGATTCGGCTTCCATCTGCGGCGTGATGGTCTTGCGGCCCGGTGCCGCGCCCAGCTCGAACGCCAGGTCGCGCAGCGCCGCTGACGCGAGCCGGCATTCGCCCCGGCCCTCGACGGGCCGTTGCCAGCCACGGAAATCAGCGCGGTGCGACAACGATGCAACGGCCTCACTGACGGCCTGCATGATGCCGCTGGCGCTATGTACCGCAATACCGGCATGGCTGCCGACGACACGCAATTCCGGCGCCCAGACCGACAGCACCGCCTTGTGTTCGCCCAGATGTCCGTCGCCGATCAGCAAACCGAGAAGGTAGCCGTCAGCCGCGGTCTTGCTGCCCTCCCAGCCTTCGAGACGTCGGTGGTCATGCAGCACCACTTCATCGCCGGGCTGCAGATGGCCCGCTTCGCACCAGGCGCTGTGCAGTGCAAAGCGGCTGCGGCGCACCACCTTGCGTACGCGGTGGTCGGCGGTCAGCCGCAGCGAATGGCCTTCGCGCGTGCGCAGGCGCAGTACCGGCTTGGTCCCGGTGACGAAGAAGCCGTCCGACAGGCTGCGATGCGGCCGGCCATCGACCACGGCGTCGAAGGGAATACCCACCAGGTCGCCCACCTGCCGCGCGCCTTCGCTGGTCATGACCCAGCTTTCCGCAGTCACGCAAGGATTCGTTGCGCTGATGGTCTCGCAGTAGCCGAGGTTGTTGTCCTGGTTGATGCGGTCGAGGAACAGCACGCCGGGTTCGGCATGGTCGTAGGTGCTGCGCATGATCTGGTCCCACAGGCCGCGCGCACGCGCGCGGCGGTAGACCCACAAGCCGTCGTTGCGCTGGAAGGCGCCTTGCCCTTTCTGCGCCGGGCCGGGTTCGGCGCGGTGTACCAGTTCGACCTCGCCATCGTCCTGCACCGCGCGCATGAAGACATCGGTCACGCCCACCGAGATGTTGAAGTTCTTCAGGTCGCCTTCGTCCTTGGCGTGGATGAACAGCTCGATGTCCGGGTGGTCGCAGCGCAGCACGCCCATCTGCGCGCCGCGCCGGCTGCCGGCCGATTCCACCGTCTCGCAGCTACGGTCGAACACGCGCATGTAGCTCAACGGCCCGGAAGCGCTGCTGCGCGTGCTGCCGACCCACGCGCCCTTGGGCCGGATGCGCGAGAAGTCGTAGCCCACGCCGCCGCCGCGGCGCATGGTTTCGGCGGCTTCGGTGAGCGCGGTATAGATGCCCGGGAAGCCGTCCTCCACCTGGGCGATGGAGTCGCCCACCGGCTGCACGAAGCAGTTGATCAGCGTGGCGGTCAGCTCGGTGCCGGCCGCCGAGTTGATGCGGCCGGCCGGCACGAAGCCGCGCTGCTGCACCTGCAGGAAACGCGTTTCCCATTGCGCACGCTGCGCCGGCGCCTCAACCGAGGCCAGCGCGCGCGCCACGCGCAGTCGCACGGCATCGATGGAGGTCTCGTCTCCCTTGGCGTACTTCTCGAGCAGCACTTCCTGGCTGATCGGCTGCTCGGGCAAGGCGGAGCGGGTCGCCACGTCGGCGGCGCCTGCGGATTTCTTGGTGAGGGTCATTGCGGTTGGAGTGTGGTCGGATTCATGGGGCGTGCCGGGGCGCGTGGGGGCCATTGAGGGCAGCGTGCGGAACGACCCCGCCCGGGGGCGGGCGAAGCGAGATGGAGGCACCTCGCCGCCGGCCTCGCAAGGAGCCGTTTGCTGTAAGTTTATCCAGTCTGACGCGCCGCGCAACGCGGTCAACGGTGACCTGGATCAACGGTATTCATGCCAAGGCAGCGACTGGCCGGACAATTCGCGGCGACGACCTTGACGAGGAGCCCGCGCGATGAGCGTCGCCGACCGCGTGCGCGTGCACGAAGTGAAACTGCTATCCGACCACTGGTACGTGCTGAAGACCACGCGCTTCGATTTCCTGCGCCGCGACGGGCAATGGCAGACTCAAGCGCGCGAGACCTACGACCGCGGCAACGGCGCCGCCATCCTGCTCTACAACCTGGCGCAGCGCAGCGTGGTGCTGACGCGGCAGTTCCGCTACCCGGCGTTCGTCAACGGCCACGACGACCTGATGGTCGAGGTGCCGGCCGGCGTGCTGGATGCGGCCAGCCCCGAGGACTGCATCCGCGCCGAGGCCGAACAGGAAGCCGGCTACCGCGTACGCGAACCGCGCAAGGTGTTCGAGGCCTTCATGAGCCCCGGGGCCGTGACCGAGCGGCTGCACTTCTTCATCGCCGAATACGAGCCCGGCGACCGCATCGGCGACGGCGGTGGCCTGCACGACGAAGGCGAGGACATCGAGGTCTTCGAACTGCCCTTCGACGCGGCGATGGCGATGGTGGCGCGCGGCGAGATCGTCGACGCCAAGACCATCATGCTGCTGCAGTACGGCGCGCTGCAGCTCTTCGCGGCCTGATCCCGCGACGGATCAGCGCAGGTCGGACACCACCTTCCACCGGCCATCCTGGATCTGGCTCAGCCGCGACAGGCTGGAGCCGAGCCGCTTGCTGGCGGTGAAGCTCATCGGCGGGTTGCCGAACATGTCGGCCGGTACCTCGCCCATGGACTCGACGGCCTTGTTGAAACTGTCGGCCGTGAGATTGGGCCCCGCCTTCTGCACGGCACGCAGGAAGAAGTCGATGGTGGCGTAGCCACCGGTCGAATAGGTGCTGGGGTCGTCACCGAATCGGGTCTTGTACTTGTTGGCCCAGAAGCGCAGGTCCTTCTGTTCGACATCGAGGTAGGGGAAGTACACGGTGGACACGGCGTAGAAGCCATCCATGCCCTTTCCGCCCAGCTTGTGGATCAGGTCGGTGTAGGTGGCTTGCGAGCCGATGATCGTCGGGCTCCAGCCGATCTTGCGCGCCTCGGCGATGCTGCCAATGGTCTCGCGGATGATCGTGCCCAGCACCAGGAAGTCGCAGCCGCTGCTCTTCATGCGTGCCACCTGCGAGGAGAAGTCGGTGGCACCGCGCTTGTAGGTGGTCTTCTCGCCCATCGTCACGCCGATGTCCTTCAGCCCCTGTTCGGCCCCGCGCACCACCTCCAGGCCGTAGTCGTCATCCTGGTAGAGGATGCAGGCGTTCTTAGCACCCTTTTCCTTGTACAGGCGGGCCACGTTCATGCGCATCGTGTCGTAGTACGAGGCGACGCTCGCGAACTTTAGCTTGTTCGGCGGGTCGTACATCTCGCGCCCGGCCGACAGCGGGAAGAAGTTGATCACGCCCTTCTCGAACATCACCGGCATCGCCGCGTTGTTCATCGGCGTGCCGATGTGCGAGGCGATCAGGAACACCTTGTCCTGGTTGACCAGCTTCTGCGCCGCCAGCACCGCGCGCTTCGGGTCGTAGGCGTTGTCCTCGACGATCAGCCGGATCTTGCGGCCGTGGATGCCGCCTTGCTCATTGATCTCGTCCACGCGCAGCTGAATGCCGTTGCGCGCCGCCTTGCCGAAAGGCGACACCGGGCCGGACAGGTCCTGGATCGTGCCGATGACGATTTCGTCCTTGCCTACGCCCTGCGTCGGCTGGGCGCGCACGACCGGCGTCGCCGACAGTAGCAGCAGTCCTGCCGCGGCCGCCGCGACGAAGGTCTGGAAAATTGGAACGGTACGGATCATGGTTCAGCGGACTCCTGTGGATTTGATCGGATGGCCGGCGCGCTGGCGCACGGCTCATTGTCGAAGCGGTATCGATGTGACCACCCTGTCGCTTTCCCGGGGATCGCAGCGACTCAGGCGGCACGCAGCGGCCGGACGAACAAGCCCAGCCGCTTGGCCCGCGCCAGCAGGAACAGCACGATGCCCACGTTCAGCAGGTTCCAGCCGATGCCGTTGACGAAGGCCGCGCGGTACGAGCCGCTGGCGTCGAAGATCGCACCGGACATCCAGCCGCCCAGCGCCATGCCGAAGAGCGTGGCCATCAGCACCGCACCGACGCGCGCGCCGGCTTCCTTGGGCGTGAAGTACTCGCGCACGATCAGCGCGTAGCTGGGCACGATGCCGCCCTGGAACAGGCCGAACATCGCCGACACCAGGAACAGCGAGCTGACGCCGTCGGCCCACAGGAACATCAGCAGCGCCACGCCCTGCAGCACCGAGCCGACGAGCAGCGTGTACAGCCCGCCGATGTGGTCGGACATCCAGCCCGACACCAGCCGGCTGACGATGCCCATGCCGAGCATCAGCGACAGCATCTGCGCGCCGCGCGCCGCGCCGAAGCCCAGGTCGCCGCAGTAGGCCACGATGTGCACCTGTGGCATCGACATGGCCACGCAGCAGGCCACGCCGGCCACGCACAGCAGCAGCTGCAGCGTGGCCGGGCTCAGCCCCAGCGGGCGTTCGGGCTGCAATGTGGCCGCGCGCGGCGCGGCGGCCGCCGTCGGCGACACCGGCACCGGCACCGGCGCCACAGCCGGCGGCCGGCGCCGGTACACCAGCGCCAGCGGCAGCATCGTCAGCAGGCAGAACACGCCGATGCCGATGTAGGCCGGGCGCCAGCCGGCGGTTTCGATGTAGTGCTGGATCACCGGCGGCCACACCGCGCCGGCGACATAGTTGCCGCTCATGCAGATGCCCAGCGCGATGCCACGGCGCCGCGTGAACCACAGCGAGGTGTCGGCCACCAGCGGCGCGAAGGTGGCCGACGTGCCGAGCAGCCCGAGCAGCATGCCCTGCGACAGCGTGAACATCCACAGGTTGCCGGCCATGCCCGCCGTGATGAAGCCCGAACCCAGGCCGATGGCGCCCACCATCAGCGGCACCATCACGCCGAAGCGGTCGGCCAGCCGGCCCATCAGGATGCCGCCGAAGCCGAAGCCGATCATCGTCATCGTGTAGGGCAGCGAGGCGTCGGCGCGATCGACGGCGAAGTCGGCTTGCACCCGCGGCAGCACCACCGTCACCGCATACATGCCGGCGCCGCCGATGGTCATCAGCAGCAGCGACACCATCAACCGCCACCAGGCGTAGGCCGATTCGGGTTGGGGCGTGACGGTCATCGCGCGCGGCCGCTACAGGTCGGCCGCATAGCGCGCCAGCATCTGGGCCTGGGTCTCGTCCGGCGGTTCCATGCCAGTCTGGTCCCGGATCATCTGGCCGATCGTCGGCAAGGCCGAACGCTCGACACGTGCCGAGTCGGACCACAGCTTCGAGCGCATCAGCGACTTGGCACAGTGCAGGTAGGCCTCTTCGACGCCGACCTCGATGACCAGGCGCACGCGCTTGTCGGCGGCAAAGGGCGCGAGCCTGTCGGCCTCGTCGCGCAAGCGTGCCGTGCCGTTGATGCGCAGCGTCTCGTCGACGCCGGGCACCAGGAAGAGCAGGCCGATGCGGCCGGTGGCGACGATGTTGCTCAGCGAATCGAGCCGGTGGTTGCCCGGCGCGTCGGGGATCAGCAGCCGCTGCGCCCCATCCACCTTGACGAAGCCTGTCGCACCGCCGCGCGGCGACGCATCCTGGCGGCCCTGCGCATCGGCGGTGGCCAGCACCACGAAGGGCGACAGTGCGATGAAGGCCGCGCAATGCCGGTCCAGCGCGGCCAGCTGCTTGCGCAGCGCACGCTCGCCAGGCGTCGGGTAGAGGGCTCGCAGGCTCTGCAAATCGGTGATCACCTTGGCTCCTTCGGCGCGTTTCTTTTCATTGTCGTTGATTGCCGCACCGCGCTGGTGCGCACGGGTCGCGCCGGCGCCGCGCAAGCGCCGTGTTAGCCTTTCTCGATGGCCGACGCGCAACGCAGCTGCTGGATCGAGGAGCACGACGGCCAGGTGGTGCTGCACCTGGGCGGGGTGTGGCGACTGAGCGCTTTGCGCGAGCTCTCGCGCCGGCTCAGCGGCCCGGGCGGCCCACTGCAGGCGGTGGCCTCGCATGAGCTGCCTCGGGTCATCGATGGCACAGCGCTGCAGGACATCGACACCGCGGCGGCGTTGCTGCTGCTGGACACCTTGTCGGCTGCCGGCGGCGACCCGGCGACGCTGGCGCTGCGCAACTTCGACGCGCGCCTCGGCCGCGTGTTCGAAGTGGTGCGCAGCCGCTTCGCCGAAACGACCGTCACGGCGCCGCGGCACAAGTTGACGCCTGTCGCCCGTGTCGGGCAGATCTCGGCCGGTGTCGGCACCCTGCTGCTCGGCCATGTGGAATTCTTCGGCCGCACGCTGGTGGAGCTGTCGCGCGTGCTGCTGCGTCCGCACACGCTGCGCGTTCACGAGCTGTTCGCGCAGCTCGGCCAGGTGGGCGTGAACGCGATTCCCGTGGTGGCGCTGGTCACCTTCCTGATCGGCGTGGTCATGGCCTACATGCTGGGGCTGCAGGCCGAAAAATACGGCGCGAACATCTTCGTCGTCGACGGCGTGGCGCTGGGCATCACGCGCGAGTTCTCGCCGCTGATCGTGGCCACCATCATGGCCGGCCGCTCGGGCGCGGCCTTCACCGCGCAGCTGGGCACGATGAAGCTGACCGAGGAGATCGACGCCATCCGCACGCTCGGCCTGTCGGCGCCGCAGGTGCTGGTGGTGCCGCGCGTGCTGGCGCTGGTGCTGACGCTGCCGC
>Ga0316600_10000455_pt1 | contig 19768 bp, 18 predicted proteins | sample OWC_soil_day5_CT_FD_207652 | JGI IMG/M metagenome (GOLD analysis project Ga0316600, IMG submission 207652) | Wetland soil microbial communities from Old Woman Creek delta, Ohio, United States - OWC_soil_day5_CT | ecosystem: Environmental > Terrestrial > Soil > Wetlands | place: USA: Ohio... | reverse complement strand
GACTATTTTCCAATTGATGAGGAAATGCTTTACGTTGTTAGGCAAAAGCAGCAGGAAGATGGTTCTTTAAAATTGGTAGTAGCAGCAGCAATGAGAAAGGAGGTGTGATTTACGATGGCTTATACAATTAATGATGATTGCATTTCTTGTGGTTCTTGCGCTGGAACTTGCCCAGTAGCTGCTATTTCTGAAGGAGATTCAAAATATGTAATTTCTCCAGACGAATGTGTTGAATGCGGTGCATGTGCGGCGGTTTGTCCAGTTGGCGCTATATTAGCTCCATGATAAAAAACCCCCTCTTGCTAGAGGGGGTTTCGTTTCTTAAGTTGATAGTTGGAGGTAAATTATGTGGAAAAAGTGGATTGGTAAGAAAAATACTAATGTTACAACTGTTGATGGTTGTGATGGTATAGATTTATCTAGATTGCCAAGACATATTGCTGTTATTATGGATGGCAATGGAAGATGGGCACAAAAACAAGGTCTATTACGTACCTTGGGGCATCGTGCTGGTGTAGAAAGTTTGAAAGAAGTGGTAAGAGCTGCATCAGATATAGGTGTGCAGGCTTTGACTGCATATGCTTTTTCTACAGAAAATTGGAAAAGACCGGATGAAGAAGTTTCTTTTTTGATGAATTTATTTTCAGAATATATTGATCGTGAAATTGATGAACTAGATTCAGAAAATATTAAAATAAAATTTATTGGTCGGATTGATGAGTTGTCCGAAGTGTTACAAACTAAATTTGAAAATGCTCAGACGCGTACTGCAAATAATAGAGGGCTTATCTTAAATCTAGCTGTAAATTATGGTAGTAGAGATGAAATTACGCGTGCTGTTAAAATAATAGCTCAGAAAGTAATAGAGAATGAAATTTCATTTAATAGTATCAATGAAACAGTGATTGATGATTATTTAGATACGGCGGGAGTACCGCAACTGGATTTAATTATTCGTCCGGGTGGAGATTATAGAATTAGTAATTTTTTGCTTTGGCAAGCAGCCTATGCCGAATTTTGGTATACTGATATTAATTGGCCAGATTTTAAACCTTGTCATTTATATGCAGCAATTCTTGAGTATCAAAAACGAGATAGAAGGTTTGGTGGGCTAAATACAAAATAGCGCACTATAAAAGGGTGAATAATGTTAATAAAAAGAATCATAACAGGCATTATTGGAATGATTGCTACAGTGTATATTGTTAATTATGGCGGGCTTCTCTTTGGTGGGGCTGTGATGCTGTGTGCAATAATTGCTTGGCATGAATTATGTAAGGCGTTTAAACATATTGATATGAAATTATGGTATGGGTTTGGCATGATCACAGTTGCTTTTGTCTTGGGATGTGCATGGATTGGAAATACCAGAGAGACATTAGCGGTAATAACCATTGCGATGTTGATGGTATTTGGTAAGGTGGTTTTAGACCACAAGAAATTTACGATTCATAATGCAGCGATGACGGTAAGTGGTATTTTATATATTGGCTTGTCCTTTGCACATTTGATTTTACTTAGATTTACTGATAATACAATTATGATTGAAACGAATATTGGCACTATTTCTGCAGGGTGTGCATTGATTTGGGTTGCCTTTATTGGTACTTGGGCTAGTGATACGTTTGCTTTTTTTGTTGGTTCGAAATTGGGAAAACATAAATTATGCCCGAATATTAGTCCTGGTAAAACAGTGGAAGGCTTTACTGGTGGCATGATTGGTACAGTACTAGCACTTGTTGGGTTGGCTTATTTATTTCATTTTTCGATCATACATATGGTGATTTTGGGTATACTGATTGCTGGCGTCGCTACAATTGGTGATTTGGTAGAATCGTCTTTTAAACGGTTGACTGGTATCAAGGATTCAGGGCAAATTTTACCGGGACATGGTGGCGTCTTGGATCGATTTGACAGTATTATGTTTACAGTACCACTGGTTTATTATTATATTCATATATTTAAATTGTACTAAAAAATATTGTATTTATTGTGAGGAACATATAAATGAAAAATATTGCGATTTTAGGTTCTACGGGGTCAATTGGTACGCAAACCTTAGAGGTCGTTGAAAAAAATCCAGATAGGTTTAACGTAATTGCGATTGTTGCCCATTCGAAGGATCAATTAATTGAAGAACAAATAAAAAAATATAAGCCGGAATATGCGGTTTTAATTGAAGAAACAGCAGCGAATAGATTAAAAACTCGTTACCTAGGCAAGACAATCATACTTTCGGGCAAAGAAGGCATGCTAGAAGTGGCAACACTTGAAAATATTGATACTGTAGTTACTTCTATGGTAGGTTTCGCAGGACTTGAGCCAACGATTGCTGCGATCAACGCTGGAAAGAATATTGCGCTCGCAAATAAGGAAACTTTGGTTGTTGCTGGTGAACTTATTATGAAACTGGCAAAAGAAAAAGGTGTTTCTATTTTGCCGGTTGATAGTGAACATAGTGCGATTTTTCAATGTCTACAAGGTGAAGATAAACGGAGTTTAAACAAAATTATCATTACGGCTTCTGGTGGTCCATTCAGAGGTAAAACGAAAGCAGAATTGGCAAAGGTTACAGTTGCTGAATGCTTAAAGCATCCAAACTGGGCAATGGGTCAAAAAATTACGATTGATTCGGCAACGTTAGCCAATAAGGGCTTAGAAGTGATTGAAGCAAAATGGTTATATGGTGTGGAATACAATCAAATTGAAGCCATTGTTCATCCGCAAAGCATTATCCATTCCATGGTAGAATTTGTGGATGGTGTCGTCATTGCGCAATTGGGTATGCCTGATATGCGTGTGCCGATTCAATACGCATTGACTTATCCAGAACGCGAGAAAGCAAAATTTCCTAAAATGGATTTTACAACGCTGAAGGATTTGACTTTTGAAAAACCGGATATGGAAACCTTTGTTGCCTTGAAATTGGCTTATAAGGCTGGTGAAATAGGTGGGACAATGCCTTGTGTCTTTAATGGTGCAAACGAAATTGCAGTCAATGCATTTTTAAAAGGGGAACTGTCCTTTTTAGGTATCTATGATATTATCCAAAAGTCAATGGATGCGCATAAAGTAACATTACATCCAACATTGCAAAATTTATATGATACGGATACTTGGGTAAGAGAATATGCAACGTGTCTTTTAGAACATACTAAATAATAAAAATTGACAGGAGGCGGAGTATTGTCTACTACACTAATAGCAACTATTTTTGTATTTGGCTTACTGGTTTTATTTCATGAGTTTGGACACTTTATTACAGCCAAGATGGTTGGCATGCGGGTTGATGAGTTCGCCATTGGTTTTGGACCAAAACTTATAAGTTTTAAACGTGGTGAAACAGTCTATTCGCTTCGCGTTATTCCACTTGGCGGTTTTAATAAAATTGCTGGAATGGATCCTGATGAAGAACAAGATGAACGTTCTTATAATACAAAACCAATTTTATCAAGAATGCTTGTGATTCTTGCAGGTTCGTTTATGAATTTTGTTTTGCCAGTGTTAATTTTTAGTATTATTTTTATTAGTTCTGGAATAACGAATCCATCCAATGAACCAGTATTGGGAGAAATTATTGCTAATAAATCAGCGGCCCAAGCAGGGCTTGCGGCTGGAGATAGAATTATCAGGATCGATGATAAAAGCATCGGTTCATGGCGTGAATTTGTTGAAGTGGTTCAAGTAAGTGGGGGCAAGGTGCTAAAAGTTCATTTTGAACGTGATGGACAAGTGCATGATACGAGTATGATTCCCGAATATGATGAAGCTTCAAAACGTGCTTTAATTGGAGTAGTATCTTCGGTAGATACGTATCGTCCAGGAATACTAGAATCAGTGGGGTTAGCATTTAAAAATACTGGAGTAATCTTTGTGAAAATGGTGGAAGGTTTAACGCAAATGTTTACGGGAAAAGCTTCTGCTGATGTAGCAGGTCCTATCGGTGTTGCTCAAATGGCAGGAGAAGTTGCTCAAATGGGGTTTTTACCATTATTACAATTTGCCGCTTTTTTAAGCATCAATTTAGGGATTATCAATTTATTACCAGTGCCAGCATTAGATGGTGGGCACTTCGTTACTTTAATTTTGGAAGCATTTCGAGGTAAACCACTTGGTCCTAAGAGTGTGCAATATGCACAAATGATAGGGTTTGTATTGCTTATGGGGTTGATGCTATTTGCTACTTTTAAAGATATTATTAGACTGAATTTATTTGGTTGACTAGTGGAAATTCTACTCTTTTTTGATTGTGAGGAAATTTATAATGATGCGCAAGAATACACGAGCAATAAAAATAGGTGATATTCAAATTGGTGGCGGTGCACCCATTGTAGTGCAATCGATGACAAATACCAAAACAGATGACGTGGTAGCGTCAGTTATACAAATAAATGCATTAGCAGCTGCTGGTTGTGATATTGTTCGTTTGGCGGTTCCTGATATGAAAGCTGCCAAGGCACTCGAACAAATTAAAAACAAAGTAAATATCCCATTGATTGCCGATATTCATTTTGATTATCGCTTAGCACTAGCGGCAATGGAAAGTGGCATTGATGCACTTCGCTTAAATCCTGGCAATATTGGCGATGAAGATCGTGTAAAGACTGTGGTAAAGGAAGCGAAAAGACGCCATATTCCCATTCGTATTGGTGTGAATGCAGGGTCGTTAGATAAAGTACTACTAGAAAAATATGGACGACCAACACCAGAAGCAATGGTTGAAAGTGCCATGAAACATATTACAATATTAGAAAAACTTGATTTTTATGATACGAAAATATCCTTAAAGGCCCATGATGTACCACTTACCATTGCGGCCTATCAGTTAATGTCAGAAACAGTCGACTATCCACTGCATCTTGGAATTACAGAAGCAGGTACCGTCAACTCTGGTATTGTCAAATCAGCGGTAGGAATTGGTGCGTTACTTACGCAGGGAATTGGTGATACATTTCGTATTTCCTTAACAGGTGATCCTGTCGTTGAAGTAAAAGTTGCAAACGAGATTCTAAAATCCTTAGGGTTAAAAGAATATGGACCAACGATGATCTCTTGTCCAACTTGTGGACGGTGTAATATTAACTTAGCAGAGATTGCTCTGCAAGTTGAAAATAAACTTAGCATGATCCAAAAGCCCATTAGTGTCGCGGTTATGGGGTGCGTAGTGAATGGTCCTGGCGAAGCAAGAGAAGCAGATGTGGGAATCGCCGGCGGAAAAGGCGAAGGTTTGATTTTTAAAAAAGGTCAAATCATTCGTAAGGTGCCAGAACATAGTTTGGTAGATGAATTATTTTCAGAAATTGATAACATTTTAGAGGAGGACTAGTTTTATATGCGTACAACACAGTTATATGCACCAACCTTACGTGAAACACCGGCTGATGCAGAAGTAATAAGTCATCAATTAATGCTAAGAGCGGGGTTAATCAGAAAGGCTGCTGGTGGCGTTTATACATATTTACCGCTTGCTTGGCGTGTTCTTAAAAAAATTGAAGCCATCGTTCGTGATGAAATGGATGCAGCTGGTGGTCAAGAACTATCGATGCCAATCATACAACCTGCCGAATTATGGCATGAGACTGGGCGCTGGGATGTTTATGGTGATGAGATGTTTCGTCTAAAAGATCGTCATGATCGCAGTTTTTGTCTTGGACCGACTCATGAAGAGATGATTACTAGCTTGGTTCGTAGTGACGTTCGTTCTTATCGTCAGTTGCCGATTATGTTATATCAAATCCAAAATAAATATCGTGATGAGATTCGTCCTCGCTTTGGTTTGATGCGTGGTCGGGAATTTATTATGAAAGATTTATATTCTTTTGATAAGGATGAGGCTGGACTTGAGGTAAGTTATCAAAAGATGTACGATGCTTATACGAATATTTTTTCAAGATGTGGTCTTAAGTTTCGTGCTGTAGAAGCGGATGGCGGTGCAATCGGTGGTAGCAATACCCATGAATTTATGGTAATTGCTGAATCTGGAGAAGCAGCCATTGTATATTGTGAGGCTTGCGAATATGCAGCCAATGTTGAAAAAGCTGAATTAAAACCAATCGTAGCAGACCCAGAGGCTGGATTGGCCTTAGAAATGGTAGAAACACCAGGAACAAAGACAATTGAGGCAGTTGCTAAATTGTTAGGGGTAGATATTAAGAAAAATATCAAAGCAGTTGCATTCCAAAATGAGAAAGAAGAAGTAGTGCTAGCCTTTGTTCGTGGTGATCACGAAGTGAATGATATAAAATTACAAAATGTAGTTGGGGCAATTACGCTTACTATGGCGAGTGAAGAATCTATTCGCGCTGTTGGTGGGGTACCAGGATTTATGAGCCCGATTGGTATCAAAGGTGCAAAGATTGTTGTAGATAGTACTGTAATGGAAATGCACAATGCAATCGGTGGTGCTAACAAAGAAGATAGACATTATAAAAATATAAATCCTAAACGTGATTTTAAAGAGACAATCGTAACCGATATTCGTTTAATTACGGAGGGGGATCCTTGTCCGCATTGCGGCGCAGCGCTAAAAACAGCGCGAGGTATCGAAGCGGGGCAAGTCTTCAAATTGGGGACAAAGTACAGTGAAGCTTTGAAAGCTACGTTTCTTGATGAAAATGGTCGGGATAAGCCAATGGTAATGGGCTGTTATGGTGTTGGTGTTAGCCGTACGATGGCAGCAGCAATTGAGCAAAACTTTGATGAACATGGAATCATTTGGCCGGCGGCACTTGCCCCTTACACTGTGGCAGTTGTACCAGTGAATGCAAAAGATGAAGCACAAATGGAAATCGCGGAAAAAATTTATGCAGAGCTTCAAGCTAATGGTGTAGAAGTTATCATTGATGATAGAAAAGAACGTGCTGGTGTTAAATTTAAAGATGCTGATTTAATTGGCTATCCACTTCGTATCACTGTTGGACCGAAAACAGTAAATGAAGATGCAATTGAAGTAAAAGTTAGACGTTCTGGAGAAGCTTTCGTTTATACACAAGCAGAATATTTAGAAGGTGTAAAACAACTTATAGTAAATTTATAAAGTATCCATGTTAGTTTTTAGTTAGAAGCTATTGAAACTAAAAGTAAATAGGTAAAAAATAAAGAAGCATACCAGTTTTGGTATGCTTCTTTATTTTAAAAAATTATTTTGCAACTTTATTTAGGTCTTCAATTAATTTATCAATATCAATACCGTGAGCGCCAGCGCCTTGTTCAATGTTTTCAAAACGCGCAGCAGAGCAACCAAGGCACCCCATACCTGCATTTTGGAATACTTCAACTGTTTGAGGATATTTTTGAACTACTTCAAGAATACCCATTTCTTTTGTTATATTCATAAGAAAATCCCCCTTATAATGGTTTGTATTTTTTCAAAAGTCATTATAACATATTTTCTGCACATATATAATAGTTATTCGAAAATATGCTGGTATTTTTATACGTATAGAGGTAAAATAATAGGCGTGTATTATTATGTTATAGGAGCGTTTGTCATATCATGGATATTATTGCGTTTTCAATGGGGAATTTAAATTTTTATTGGTATGGTATTGTAACGAGTATTGCAATTTTAGCTGGTATATTAGTTACCCGTATAGGATTGCATTTTCGTCATGAAAAATTTAGTGTAATACTAGATCTACTGTTATTTGGCATACCAGTGGCTATTATCGTTTCTCGGCTTTTTTATGTTTGTTTGCATTGGCAACTATATAGTGAAAAGATCGGTGAAATCATAGCCTTGGATCGCGGTGGTTTTTCGATTTATGGTGCTTTTGTCGGTTTTCTTTTGGTAGTATATTGTTATACAAAGTTTAAGAAGATCTCTTTTTGGTATTGGCTTGATATTTTAGTTCCGGCAATTATATTAGGGATTATCATTGATCAGCTAGGACATTTTTGTTTTCAAACCATTGTTGGAATGCCAGATAACGGAAAAACGGTGGAATATATTGAATATGCATTTAGACCGGCTGGTTTTGAACAATATGAATATTTTAAGCCAGTTGCTTTGTATCAGGCGATATGGCAATTTTCTGTCTTTGTATTAGTGACACTACTTAGCTTTTTTCAAATAAAAAATCGTACTATTTTATTTGGTGATATATTCTTAATTGGGATGAGCATAACATGTTTAGGAAGATTTCTATTTGGATTTTTTTATTTAACAACGCAAAGAGGTATGCAGTTACATGCAGGTCAATTCATTAGCTTACTTGGATTGATACTTTGCTTGGTTTTATGGGGTCTTAGAAAGTATTTCCCCCATAAGGAAATGATGAAAAATATATTTAGGGTATAGGTCAGATAAAAGGAGTAATTTAAATATGAAATCAAATTATGCATATAAATATATCTTAGTAGCAATCCTAATAGTTATGTTACCAATGGTACTGTCTGCCCCAAAGGCAATGAATGCAAAATACATGCAACGACATCAAAATGATACGAAGATTGTGGTTTTAAATTATCATAAAATTGATGAAATGAATATATCGCTTTCTGTATATCCCAAGGATTTTGATGAACAAATGGCTTATTTAAAAGAAGAAGGGTACTCTACCATTAGTCCGGAACAAATGATTGATAATTTGAAAAATGGTGCACCTTTACCGGAAAAACCAGTGATTATTACGTTTGATGATGGTTATTTAGACAATTATACGAATGCGTATCCAATTTTAAAAAAATATGGATTTACAGCTACAGTTTTTGTTATTACTGACTTTATTGGGACTGATCCAAGGTTTATGAATTGGGATCAAGTAAGAGAGTTGTCAAAAGCAGGTTTTACCATTGGCTCACATACGATGCAGCACAAATCTTTAACAGACTTGAAGGAGAAGGACATAAGAGCAGAGTTGATTGGATCTAATAAAGCTTTAGAATATCAACTTGGTAAAAAAGCAGAATTTTTTGCCTATCCAACGGGGACGTATAATTTGCGTATTGCGCAAATCGTTAAAGAATGTGGATATAAAGCAGCTTTTACCATAAAATATGGCAATGTTGATCAAGCGAGTAATATATATGCCTTAGAACGAGTACCTATTTTTAATACCGAGCAAACCTTCAAGAGCTTTTGTCAGAGGTTGCAATATACTCCAGTGTTAGAGCGTTTAGGTTGGATTAAAATTTAAATTTACTGAAAAACGTAGGTCTAATGACTCAATTAATAAAAAAAATAAAAAATAATCGTAAAAAAAGAGGATTTTGTGAGATTGTATAAAATAATAAAAGTATATTTATTTATGTAAATTTTGATAAATATTTTTTATCATAGATATAGTAAGTGGTTCAATTGAGAGGAATGTTATTTTTGAAATTTCATCATATAAGTGTTTTAATGGAAGAAACCATCAATGCATTGGTGACGAATATAGATGGTGTCTATGTGGATTGCACTTTAGGCGGGAGTGGACATGCTGGGCGTGTGATTGAACGCTTGAGTGAAAAAGGTCGGTTTATTGGCATTGATCAAGATCCAGCGGCAATTACTGTGGCAAAAGAAAGACTTGCTGGTGTAAAGTGTAAGGTAGACATTATAAATAGTAATTTTAAAGAATTAGAAACTGTTTTGGCGGATTTGGGAGTCGAAAAAGTTGATGGCGTATTATTTGATTTGGGGGTTTCTTCACATCAGCTTGATGTAGCTGAGCGAGGCTTTTCCTATATGCAAGATGCTCCTCTAGATATGAGAATGAATACAGAAGCTTCTTTGTCAGCTTTTGAAGTTGTAAATACGTATAATGAAGAAGAACTAACGAATCTTATTTATAATTATGGTGAAGAACGTTGGGCAAAGCGGATTGTTAAGTTTATTATTGAAGCTAGAGCGAATGCCCCAATCAATACTACAGGTCAATTGGTAGACCTTATTAAGAAGGCAATACCGGTAGCAGCACGAAAAGAAGGCGGTCATCCTGCGAAAAGAACGTTTCAAGCGATTCGAATAGAGGTAAACAATGAATTGGGTATATTAAAAGATACATTTGAGTGTGCAGTTAAGCACCTAAATGTAGGTGGGAGACTTTGTATTATTACCTTTCATTCATTAGAGGATCGAATTGCAAAACAAACCTTGCAAGCTTTGGCGAAGCCTTGCATTTGTCCACCTAGATTGCCAGTTTGTGTATGTAATCATAAATCAGAAATAAAAGTAATAGGGAAACCGGTGGTTGCAACGGTTGGCGAATTAGATGAAAATCCACGGGCTCGAAGTGCAAAATTAAGAGTTGCAGAAAAGCTATAAAAGGTTGGAATTTGTTCTAAATTTGTATGGGAGGAAATATATATGTTAGCGAAAAGAAAACTTGAGTTTGAATTATATGAGGAACAAAGAACGCAAGAACCAGCCGTCGTAAGTCTACCGAAAGTCGATAGAGATTTACGCAAAAAATGTATTATCTTAATTGCTGTATTTGCTGCAATGGCTATGTTTACTACAATTAGAAGCGAAGCAATTGTGACTAGGGGCTATGCTTTGGTACAAGTGAAATCTCAGGCAACGAAATTAGAAAGTGAAAACGAAAGGCTAAAACTGGAAACTGCAAAATTAAAATCGCCACAACGTATTAAAAATATGGCGATGTCAAACTTAGGTATGATTGTGCCAGAAGAAGTATATTTTGCTACGCAAAGCGGTAACTAACAATTATAATTGGGGGAGATATAATTGGCGTCAACATCGCATGTTACCATTCGAAAAAGATTAGCAGTGGTACTTATTATTGTCACACTAGTTATGGGAGCATTAAGTTGTCGTCTAGGGTATCTTCAGCTTTACCAGAGTCAATGGCTCAGCGAAAATGCGATTGATCAGCGTATTAGAAACATTCCTGTTGAAGCAAGGCGCGGAAATATCTATGATAGAAAAGGACAAAAGTTAGCAGTGAGTATTAGCATAGAATCTGTGTATGCAATACCTGCTGAAATACGTGATGTAGAAAAAGCAGCAGCCAATCTGGCTGCTATTTTGGATTTAGATAAGAATAAATTGCTAGATAAGTTAAAAAAACGACAAGCTTTTACTTGGATTGCCCGTAAAATTACAGCGCAGCAGGCAGAGGACGTTAGAAAAGTAAATTTAGCAGGGATTGGTTTAACCGAAGAGGGAGAACGGTACTATCCACAGGATAATGTCGCAGCACATGTGCTTGGCTTTACGGGGCTTGATAGTCAAGGTTTAGATGGAGTAGAGCTTACCTTCGATCAATATTTGCGTGGCAATAAAGGGAGTATCGTCATAGAATACGATGCCAAGGGACGTGAAATTCCTTATGCGGTGCATCGGTATCTTGCGCCAGAGGTCGGAAATGACGTGTATTTAACCTTAGATGTAGTCATTCAACAAATCGTTGAGCGTGAGTTAGATAAGGTGATGCAGGAAACGAAGGCGAAAGGCGCATCGATTATTGCAATGGATCCTTATACGGGTGAAATTCTAGCACTTGCTAACCGTCCTGATTACAATCCAAATCGTTTTGCTGAGTATGAACCGAAAAATTGGCGCAATGCGGCTATTTCAAATGCATTTGAGCCTGGATCGACCTTTAAAATTTTAACGACAACAGCTGCGCTTGGTGATAAAATCGTGAATGTTAATGAACGATTTTTTGATTCTGGTGCAATTGAGGTGCAAGGTAGAACGATTCATTGTTGGAAGCATGGTGGACACGGGAGTCAAACGTTTAAAGAAGTTGTTGAAAATTCTTGTAATGTTGGTTTTGTAACGGTCGGTTTGCGACTCGGGGCTGAAAAATTTTACAAGTATTTGCATGCGTTTGGTTTAGGAAAAACGACAGGAATTGATTTACCTGGTGAAGCAAAGGGCATCCTGATTAAGGAGAGTAAAGTGACGCCGATAAATCTAGCAACGATGTCTATGGGGCAGAGTATTGCAGTAACGCCGATACAATTGATTGATGCGGTTTGTGCTGTCATTAATGGTGGCGAACATATCAAGCCTCAAATCGTCAGAGAAATAAAAAACAAAGATGGTACTATCATCAAAAGTTTTGAAAAAGAAGGGTTAGGTCAGGTGATATCAAGTGAGGTTTCCTTGCAAGTGAAAGAAATTTTAGAAAGTGTTGTAGCAAATGGCACAGGAAAGAATGCTGCTGTTGAAGGGTATCGTATTGGTGGGAAAACAGGTACAGCACAGAAGGTTGGACCAGGTGGGTATATGCCAGGTAAGTATATTGCATCCTTTATTGGTTTTGCGCCAGCGGATAAACCTCAAATTGTGTTTTTAGTTGCCATTGATGAACCAGAAGGAATTTATTATGGCGGACAAATTGCCGCCCCTGTGTTTAAAAATGTGATGCAGGATGTACTTCCCTATATAAAAAATTAATTAAAATGAAAAATTATGATAACTAGACTGTAAAAATTTACTGTTACGGTTTATAATATATTGTTAATAGGATTGGTAATAATAATACATAGTAGGGGGCAAGCTAAAAATGGAAAAGAAATTAAAACAACTGATAGATTTATTGCTAGAATGTCAAGTGCGTGGGGAAGAAGATAAAATCATTCAAAGTATTGCACATGATTCACGTAAAGTGGTAACAAATACATTGTTCGTATGTATGATAGGAGCAACTGTTGACGGGCATAATTATATTGAGCAAGCAGTTAAAAATGGTGCTGTAGCTGTATTAGTAGAAAAAGATGTTATTGTGCCAGAAGGTGTTACGGTAATTCGGGTGCAAGATATGAAAGCTAGTATGCAGTCTATTGTGCCATATTTTTATGATTATCCGGCACAAAAGATGCGAATGATTGGCATCACGGGAACAAATGGAAAAACAACGACGAGTTATTTACTTCGTGCTATTCTAAGAAATGCTGGATTTAAAGTTGGTGTCATCGGCACGATTCAAATCATTATTGAAGATAGGGTACTACCGATTCATAATACGACGCCAGATGTGATTGACTTGCAAAGTACTTTAGCTGAGATGGTAGATAGTGGTATTGATTATGTCGTTATGGAAGTATCCTCACATGCATTAGCACAAGATCGCGTGGGTGGTTGTGAATTTGATACAGCGGTATTTACCAATGTAACCCAAGATCATTTAGATTATCATAAAACATTTGAGAATTATATCGCGGCAAAAGCAAGATTATTTACTTCGCTTACGCAAGTGGGGAATGTAAAAGAGAATAAAAATGCGGTGATTAATATTGATGATGAAGCAAGCAAAGCGATGCTTGCTAATACGAAGTGTAACGTTCTTACCTATGGCGTACATAATGATTCAGATATCAAAGCAGTTGATATCAATGTATTGGCAAGTGGGGCTAATTTTACAGCGATAGGAGACTTTGGCAGCATTCCGTTAAAGTTGAAAATTACTGGGGTATTTAATGTCTATAATGTAATGGGAGCAATTGGCGCGGCGCTTGCTGAAAATATTGCTAAGGAAACAATCAAAGAAACATTAGAATCATTTACCAGTGTACCAGGGCGTTTTGAATTGGTCGAGGAAGGGCAAGCGTTTACTGTGATTGTTGATTATGCCCATACGCCAGATGGACTTGAAAATATTTTAAAAACAGCACGTCAAATCGCCGTAAACCGTATCATTACCGTTTTTGGTTGTGGGGGGGATCGTGATCGCACCAAACGACCGATTATGGGGCGGATTGCAGCAAATTTGTCGGACATTATTATTGCAACTTCTGATAATCCTCGCTCAGAAGATCCAGAATTTATTTTATCGCAAGTAGAAGCTGGAGTGCTTGAAGTATTAGGGGATAAACAGCATGAAAAAATCACCGATCGCAAAACAGCCATTCATCGAGCGATTGGGATGGCTAAAGCTGGTGATATTGTTATTATTGCAGGCAAAGGGCATGAAGATTATCAGATTTTAAAAGATAAAACGATTCATTTTGATGATAAAGAAGTTGCCCGTGAGGCAATCAGGGGGCTAAAATAAATGTTCAGTTTTACCGTAGAAAATGCAAAAATAGCAACGGCTGGAATCATAGTGAAAACAATAGCACACAACTTTACAAAAGTTGTGACAGATACCCGTTTGGTTGAAAAGGGATCACTATTTATCGCGCTAATTGGTGAGCGATTTGATGGTCATGCCTTTGTCCAGCAAGCAATTGAAAAAGGGGCAGATTGCATCATTGTCAACTGCGATTATACTAAAGAAGAATTAGCGCAACTTAATGTTACGATCATAAGAGTCAATAACACGTTAACGGCCTATCAACAATTGGCAAAATTATATCGTAATTCGTTTGATATTCCTGTGATTGCAATTACAGGCTCAAATGGAAAAACGACAACGAAAGATTTGACAGCGTCGGTACTTAGTAGTAAATTTAATGTGCTAAAGACAAAAGCCAATTATAATAATGAAATTGGTTTGCCACTGACCTTGTTTAGTTTAACCGAAGAACATGAAGTTGCTGTCGTCGAGATGGGAATGCGTGGTTTTGGTCAAATAGAGGCATTGGCTAAGATTGCGATGCCCACGATTGGCATTGTAACCAATGTTGGTGAAACGCATATAGAGCTATTAGGATCACTAGAAAATATCGCGAAGGCCAAAGGCGAACTCGTTGATGCTATGGATGCGCATGGGGTAGTGATTTTAAATGTAGATAACCCTTATGTGCGCGAGATGCAAACGCAGGCAAAAGGAAAAGTTATTTTATTTGGGCTTTCTGAAGGTGCAGATGTAAAGGCGAGCAATGTCAAAACGAGTGGTCAAGAAACCACCTTTGATTGCAATTTTGCTGGCAAAAACTATTCTTTTGTATTACCGATGGTCGGCAGGCATAATGTTTATAATGCACTGGCAGCGATTACTGTTGGTTTTGAACTTGGTCTGACGGCGGAAGAAATGCAAAGTGGCTTAGCAGAGTTTACGGCTAGCGGTATGCGATTGGCAATTGGTCAGGTTGGTGATTACACTGTTATTAACGATGCGTATAATGCAAGCCCAATGTCGATGGTTGCAGCGATTGAAGCTTTAAAAGAGGTTGCGGGCAATCGCTCTATTGCTGTGCTCGGGGATATGTTAGAATTAGGTGATATTGCAGTAGAAGCGCATGTTAATATTGGATTAAAGTTAGCCGAGAAAAAAATTGATGCAGTGATTACAATTGGTGAAATGGCAAAGCATATTGCAAGCAGTGCTCGTGAGAATGGCATCGCGCAGGTTGCTATCTGTGATAACCATAGTCAAGCAGGGCTAGTCTTGAAAAAAATATTACAAGCTGGTGATACAATCTTAGTAAAAGGTTCGCGTAGTATGCAAATGGAAAAGGTTATTGAGTTGATTTAAGCAGGAGGATATCTATGTCAGTATTATTTTATGCGGCAATTATGGCAGTCATTATCACGATGATTTGCGGACCGCTAATCATACCATTGCTTCGTAAGTTGAAGTTTGGTCAAAGTATTCGCGAAGAAGGGCCGAAAAGTCATTATATAAAGTCAGGTACCCCAACAATGGGTGGACTTATTATTTTATTAGCGTTAGTAGTCCCTGCTATCGTTTTTGCAGGGAATAGTATAGAAGTGTGGTTGGCTTTATTTGTAACATTAGGGCATGGTCTCATTGGCTTTTTAGATGATTTTATCAAAGTGGTACTCAAGCGTTCCTTGGGGTTAAAAGCAAAACAAAAGTTATTAGGGCAGATTATTATGGCAATTGCATTGGCGTATATTGCGATCAATTATATGGGACGTGGAACTGATTTATGGGTGCCGATTATTGGGCATACGATAGATTTAGGGGCATTATACTATGTATTAATATTTTTTGTTCTAGTGGGAACGACAAATGCTGTAAACTTAACGGATGGTCTTGACGGACTGGCAGCTGGAACTACAACGGTAGCAGCACTTGCTTATGCAGTTATCTGTATGTATTTTCTAAAGATAGAGCTTGCTAGTTTTTGTATGTCCGTTGCTGGGGCAACTTTAGGCTTTTTGCGTTTTAATGCGCATCCGGCAAAAGTATTTATGGGTGATACGGGTTCACTTGCTCTAGGTGGTGCTTTAGCTGCTGTTGCGGTTATGACAAAAACAGAAGCGTTACTTGTAATTGTTGGTGGTGTTTTTGTTATTGAAGCATTATCGGTTATTATTCAAGTCGCTTCTTTTAAAACGACTGGGAAACGTGTGTTTTTGATGAGTCCGATTCATCATCATTTTGAACTAGCGGGTTGGAATGAAACGAAAGTTGTTACGGTATTTTGGTTGGCAGGTGTAGTTTTTAGTGTAATTGCTTTAACAATATTAATGGCGAGTTAAGTAGGAGGAATAAAAAATGAATTTTGTAAACAAAAAAGTGGTTGTGTTAGGTGTTGGCATTAGCGGGAATGCAGTAGCAAAGTTAGTAAAAGAGTTAGGTGCTACTGTTACGTTAAGTGATTCCAATGTTGAAATAGCAAAAAAATACGATTTAGATGAACTGAGAAATTATGGAGTAACGGTAGAACTTGGATCACAAAGCGATACTTTAATTTCAGGGATTGATTATCTGATTTTATCTCCAGGCGTACCAATGGCAGTTCCATTAGTACAAAAGGCGATTGCAAATGGTGTTGAAGTAATGAGTGAGATTGAAGTTGCGTATCGTTTATGCAAGGTTCCGATGTATGCAGTTACTGGGACAAATGGCAAGACAACAACGACAACATTACTTGGTGAATTGATGAAAAAATTTGGTATAGAAGTTGGCGTTGGTGGTAATATTGGCGTTGCATTGTCTAGTGAAGTACATAGAGTGGGAGAAAAAGGCTGCGTGGTTGCAGAAATATCTAGCTATCAATTAGAAGCTTCTAGTCAATTTAATCCACATATTGTAGCGATTTTAAATGTTACACCTGATCATATTGCTCGTCATGGCTCTATTGATAACTATCAAAAAGTTAAAGAACAAATTTTCTCTCATCACACGAAAAATGATTATTTAGTGTTAAATTATGACGATGCAAGAGTGAAAAGTATGGCAGAGCGCGCCAATAGTACGGTGATGTTCTTTAGTCGTTTACATGAATTAGCAGAAGGTGCCTTTGTCAAAGATCATTGGTTAACTATTAATTGGCAAGGTCAAAGTTATAAAATTTGCACGGTGGATGATGTGAAGATCAAAGGTGGCCATAACATAGAAAATGCTCTGGCGGCTGTCGGCGTGGCTTTCTTAGCTGGTGTTGCCCCTGAAGCAATGGCCGAGGTATTAAAAGAATTCCCTGGCGTAGAACATAGAATCGAACCAGTGACTACAATTGCGGGTGTTGGATACTTTAATGATTCTAAAGCAACCAATCCAGAATCATCAATAAAAGCATTAGAAGCCTTTATCGGGCATATTATTTTAATTGCTGGTGGTCATGATAAAAATACCGATTTAACAGAATTTATGCAGTTAATAAAAGAAAAAGTGGATGCACTTATTTTAATTGGTAATGCAGCAACTCGCTTTAAAGAAGCAGCAATTGCAAATGGCATTACTAACATTTATGAAACTGGGTACTCTATGGAAGAAGCAGTTAAGCTTGCACATAAAATAGCAAAAGAACCACAAGTTGTATTATTATCACCAGCTTGTGCTAGTTTCGATATGTTTGATGGCTTCGAAGAACGTGGCAGAGTGTTTAAAGAGCTTGTATATAAATTGAAATAGGGGGTAATTCGCTTGGCTAGTAGACCTAGTTCTCCCGATTATATTATCTTTTATTCGGTATTGGCTTTATTAGGCTTAGGTATTGTCATGGTATATAGTGCAAGTGCGGTATCGGCAAATGTGAACTTTAATGATAGCTATTACTTTTTAAAAAGACAAGTTATTTGGGCAGTATTTGGACTCATAGCAATGATTTTCACCATGAATTTTGACTATCATTTATGGAGAAATTTAGCGAAACCTATTATCTTGATTACGATTGTATTGTTGATCTTAGTCTTAATCCCAGGAATGGGAAAGGTTGTAAATGGTGCAAGACGATGGCTGGGAAGTGGCTTTCTTTATATTCAGCCATCGGAAGTTGCAAAATTAAGCATGGTGCTTTTTACTGCCTATTATTTAGCAAACTATCAAAACAAAATTCAAAGTTTTGTAAAAGGTGTTGTTCCCCTGCTTGGAATGCTCGCAATTATTTTTGGTCTCATTTTGAAAGAGCCTGACCTTGGTACCGCATTGTCGATTGCTGGTACGGTCTTTGTTTTATTGTTTGTTTCAGGAGCAAGAATTTGGCATTTATCTTCTTTGACAGCGGTTGGAGCTATGGGCATTATCGTAGCAATACTCGCAGAACCGTATCGTTTAAAACGGCTGATTGCCTTTAATGATCCGTGGGCAGATCCCTTAGATAGTGGTTATCATATTATTCAATCCCTTTACGCCATTGGTTCAGGTGGTATTTTTGGCGTTGGACTTGGGCGTAGTCGCGAGAAGTTTTTGTATTTGCCAGAACCGCATACTGATTTTATTTTTTCTATTTTAGGCGAAGAGCTTGGATTAATTGGAACGACAACGATTTTGGTGTTGTTTTTCTTATTTGCATGGCGAGGGTTTAGAATATCAATGTCAGCACCGGATGTTTATGGGAGCATATTAGCGTCAGGGATAACTACGATGATCTTGGTGCAAGCGTTAATGAATATTGCAGTGGTAACAGCGTCAATGCCTGTCACGGGGATTCCCTTACCCTTTTTGAGTTTTGGTGGCTCAGCGTTGATTTTTACAATGGCTGGCGTCGGTATTTTACTTAATATATCGAAAAATGTAATTTCGTAAAAAGTGCGTGATATTTAAGTTTAAGGAGCGTTAGATAGTTAATGAGAATAATTGTATCGGGCGGGGGCACAGGTGGACACATCTACCCCGCTATTACTTTGATAAAAACAATTCAAGCAATGACGACAAATTGCGAAGTTTTATATGTAGGGACTAAACGTGGTTTAGAAGCAGATATCATTTCTAAGGAAGGTTTGGCTTTTAAAACAGTGGATATTTGTGGCTTTGAACGTAAGTTTAGTCTAGAAAATGTAAAGACACTATTTAAGTCTGCACAAAGTATTTGGAAATCTGGTAAGATTATTCAAGAATTTAAACCAGATGTGGTCATTGGTACGGGCGGATACGTTTGCGGGCCTGTTTTACTAGCCGCTAGTTTAATGGGAATCCCCACGATCATTCAAGAACAAAATGTAATCCCAGGGATTACAAATAAGATTTTAGCAAAGTTTGTAGATAAAATAGCGGTTGGATATCAAGAGGCAGGTTCGTATTTTTCTAAGGATAAAGTTGTTTTTACTGGTAATCCGATCAGAGAAGAAGTAATGACTGCAAAAAAAGCGAGTGGTATTGCTGAATTTGGTCTTGACCCGAGTAAACGTACGATTTTAATATCAGGTGGTAGTCGCGGGGCAAGAAGTATCAATGAGGCCATGATTGGTGTACATCAGCATTTTGCTAAAAATAGTAGTATACAACTATTGCATGTTACTGGTAAAAATGAGTATAATGACATAGTTGCAAAGTTGAAAAATGAAAGTATAGATGCGGATGCTATTGGAAATATTATGATTAAACCATATTTATATGATATGCCAAAAGCGCTCGCAATCGCTGATTTAGCAATATTTAGAGCTGGAGCAGTTGGTCTTGCTGAACTAACAGCCAGAGGAATTCCATCCATTTTAGTGCCATACCCTTATGCCGCAGAAAATCATCAGGAACATAATGCGATGGTAATTGAGCAAAGAGGGGCGGCACTGGTCATTCGT